>Ga0209755_10002003_pt1 | contig 29194 bp, 38 predicted proteins | sample TergutCo191P1_FD_187301 | JGI IMG/M metagenome (GOLD analysis project Ga0209755, IMG submission 187301) | Cornitermes sp. P1 segment gut microbial communities from Petit-Saut dam, French Guiana - Co191P1 (SPAdes) (version 2) | ecosystem: Host-associated > Arthropoda: Insects > Digestive system...
CTTTGATAAACAAGGCTTGCTTAACCGTTGCTTCACCAATTCTAATCAACTCGCTATTATCCAAAATATTATTCACATCCAATAATATTTCCGAAACTTGCATAAGATACTTTTTGAAGCATACATTGCAATACTCATTTATTACTTGCGTACTAACTACACATTCTTTATTCAGCAAAATTTCCGAAGATATAGCTTGTTTTTTAAGCGTTCATTTGCTTCTTCCCTGTTAAATTTCCATGAGTTTGTGCTTATGTGAGGTGGCAAAAGCATTTTCTTCTTAATCCGTTTGGTGCTTTTCAAAGGAACAGCCATTACTCGCACCTCCATTCCATACAAATCCGAAGGAAGCGTTATGGTCGCATTATCCTTGCTTGGAACTAAAATTTGCTCAAACATAAAACCTCTCTGTTATGACAAAAATAGAAAATTCCGCCGTGAAGTTTTGCAAGCGGGGTTTTAGGGGCAGCAAGCCCCTAGGTATTGCCTTATTTTTCTACCTTACCATGCAAATGGACCTCCCCGCTTTGCTAAAAAGCTACCTGCGATACTTGGGTTTGGAAAAAAACCTGTCAAAGCAGACTATAAACAACTACAAAGCAGACTTAATTCCGCTTTGCGAGCAAACAGAACTCTCAATAAGCAGCATTGACTCATTCCTCTCGGAAAGAGCAAAAGCCTTTGACTACAAACCTTCTTCGCTGGCACGGCATCTCTCCTCTTTGCGCGGATTTTTGTACTATTTGGAAGAAAAAGGATTGCTCGGATTCTCTCCGGAAAACTTATTTACAGCGCCTCGCTTGGAAAAATACTTGCCGCAATGCTTGAGCATAGACGAAGTAACTCAGGTTTTTGAAAATATACCAGCAGATAATAAATTCGCAATGCGAGATCTCGCTTTAATAGAACTTCTGTACAGCACGGGGCTTAGAATCAGCGAAGCGATTGGATTGAAGCTTGAACACGTTCAGTTGGATAACGGCTGGATAACGCCCGTTGGCAAAGGCAATAAGCAGAGACTTGTTCCGCTTGGCAGCAAGGCTAAGGAAAATCTAAAGCATTGGATTGAAGAGTGGAGGCAAGAATTCAAACCCAAAACAGATACCGTGATTCTAAATTTTCATGGCAAAAGGCTGAGCAGAGTCGGAGCCTGGAAAATCATTCAAGCTCGCACCGCTTTTTTGGGCAAAGATTCAATCAGTCCGCATTCGCTTAGACATTCATTCGCAACGCACTGCTTGACAGGCGGCATGGATTTGCGCATTTTGCAGGAACTCTTGGGCCATGCAAACCTGTCAACCACGCAAATTTACGCACACTTGGATAATTCTTATCTGAAGAGCGAGCATCATTATTTCCATCCTAGAGAGAAAAGCTAGCTCCGAGCTGCAATAAATGGCTGTTTTTCGGAGCGGTCCAGATTATATCGTAATAAAGCACAACGCAGCATATTTTAAATCGAAAATTCCATCCGAATTCCGATTCGCTTGTTGCAAGCATATAATTTTCAGCCTGAGGAGTTTTATCCCTGCCCCTTACGCCAGCCAAGCTAACGCCGACTCCAAAATATTCCAAAAATCCAACCCCTGCCCTGCCAACGAATTGATGCAAACCGTGAAAATCCTCATTCTTTTTCAAGAACAAATAGCTATACGACCCCTGCATATATCCAAAGTGCAACTCCGAAAGTTTATATTCAAAACCAACTCCGCCATAAGGGCTTAGATGTATTTCCTTTTGCAAATCGCCCAAGAAATAATTTGCACCGGCTTCAAGCGAAAATTTTTGAGCAAAAGCGCTAGTCGCCAGCAGCAGCAATATCTCAAATTTTCCTAAATTTCGCCACATAAAATCCGTCTACATCGGGCATATCTACATATACAGAATCTTCCAGCAATGGCACAAAATTTTGCCCGCTTCCATTAGAAAATTGTTCGGTAATTTCGCTGGTCTCTTCAACTTCCCGGCTGCATACGCAGTAAATCAAAATGCCTCCGCTTTTAACAGCCTTTGCAGCGCCTTGCAGAATTGCCAACTGCTTTTTTGGAAGCTCAGGATTTTCTCTGTGAACTGCTTCTGGACGTCTTGAGACTACTCCCATATTTGAGCATGGAGCGTCAACGATTGCAATATCAAAACATTCTGAGAATGGCGGGTTTTGCGCATCTGCCAGCGCTATGCTGACATTGTTTAAACCGAGTCTTTTTTGCAGATCGAATAATTTTGATATACGTTTTGTGCTGTTATCCGTGCTAACAAAAAATGCATCGGGATTTGTTTCTGCGAGCATTGCAGTTTTTCCGCCGGGCGCAGCGCAGGCATCCCAGATTTTATATCCTGGTTTTATTTCGCACATTTTTTCCACAAAAAAAGAAGCCGGGTTTTGAAACGAGTAATAACCTTTTTCAAATAATGGATTTTTCAAGTATTCGCCTGCACTTGGAATCTGCGCATATTTGTCAAAGAGAATTTTGGCATCTTGCAAGCCTAGTTCTTGAATGTTTGTTTTTTGCAAATTCACTCTGATCCATTGCTGAGGCGCATTGCTTTGAGCCTTCTCAAAGTTTTTTCGCAGAGCATTTCTCAAAACCGCATTTACAAACTTCACATTTGAGTTCATCTGCCTGGCCAGTTCGGCGGCAGAATCTACAGCGGCATAAGATGGAATTCTGGTAAACAGCAACTGGTAAAGCGAGATTTCCAAAATTGTTCTGCAAGGTTCTTCGGGCAGTGTGCGCATCAGGCTTTTGAGTTTTGAGTCCAGGCTATCAAGGTTTCGGCAAGTTCCCAGAGCGATTTCGTAAGCCAAGGCTCTATCGTTTTGCGGCAAGCTTTCGCTAGTCTTTTGCAAGTTGTCTTGCACAAAGCCCTGCCCCTTTTTCCAGTTCAGAAGAGCGTGGAAAGCTGCGAGTCGTGGCAAGAGGCCTGTTTTTTCAGAGTTTGACAATGTGGTGTAATGTAGAAAATATTTTTCTACATTATACTTGTGAGACTGAGGATATACATAGATACTTCTATTGTAGGGGGCTTTTTTGACAAGGAGTTTGCGGAGCCGACAAAGGCTCTATTTGAAAGATTGAAACGAAAAGAAGTTGTATTTGTACTATCCAATGTATTGAAAAAGGAATTATTAAATGCTCCGCAGCAGGTCAAAGATTTATTAGCGCAATATAAAAAATATGAATGCGAATTTGAAGATGTTGAGCTTACCCCAGAGGCAGAAAATTTAGCCAATACTTATATAAATGAAAAAGTTGTTGGAACAACGAGTTTAGATGATTGCCAACATATAGCCATAGCCACTATAAACAAAGTTGATATTTTAGCAAGTTGGAATTTTAAGCATATTGTAAACATTAGTAGAATTAGAGGGTATAATAGCGTAAATATGAAAAACGGATATACTACGCTTGAAATCCGCAACCCAAGGGAGTTAATAGAGTATGAAAACGGATGAATTTGAAAAGGATTTTGATTGCGTTAAAATGAAGAACGACATTCAGGCAAAAATATATGCTGAAATCAAGGATATGAGTTCCAGCGAAAGAGTAGAATATTTTAAGGATGGCGCACAAGCTTTTTGGAGCACGCTAAAAGAAAAAAAATAGTTTCCTACCTTACCCCAGCAAGTCTCCACCATAGACTTTTTCGCTTAAACCATCAAATTTCACGGCAAAAGCTTAACTTTTATTAAATAATTTTTTCAACAAAATACCTTGCTATGACGGCTAATTTTCTATATTTGTTATCAAATGAAGTCAAAATAAGACGGGAGGTGTCAAATGACTGTTCAAGTTGCTGCCAGAGTCGAGCCTTGCATAAAGGATACAGCTTCTAAAGTTGTTGCGGAATTTGGTTTGGATCTTTCCACTACCATTAAAATGTTTATAACCCGCATCGCAAAAGAACAACGGATTCCAATGGATATTTCCAAACCGGTATATTCTTTGAATGGAGATGAATTCAAAAATGATACCGAGTATTTTAAGCAAATTCCCGGATACTGGGAAAGCATCGTTGAGGCATCGGAAGAGCCTTTGGATGGTTTAAGTTCAGCGAAAGAAGCTGGGTGGAACGTATAATGTGGCAAATAGTGTTATCGTCAAAAGCAAAGAAACAATCTAAAACGGCTCTCAAATCTCCATACCGCCAGATAATTGAAAATTTAATGAAAGTTATAGCAGCCAATCCTTTTCAAAATCCGCCGCCTTACGAAAAGTTGGAACCTGCTGCCAGCAACTCCTATTCACGAAGAATAAACAAACAACATAGATTATCGTATAAAATTTATGATGAAGAAAAGATTATAAAGATATTGAGTTTATGGACTCATTATGAGTGAAACAAAAAGGACAACAATATGCAAAGTGGAGGCTTGCGGCGGGGATTGCAGTGCATATTTGGTTTTGAATGTTTAAAACTTTGAAAAACTTTTGTATATTTCATTAAAAGAGGTTCTTATGGCTACTGCTACAGTGACAATGCAAAAATTTGCCACGCAAATAGATGAAGTGCTTGACGAAGCAGAAAACAATGGAGATGCCGTGCTTGTTGAGCGAGAGCGGGGCAACTTTATGGTTATGTCAGAGCGAGATTACAATAGCATGACGGAAACTTTATACTTGTTGAGCACGCCTGCGAATGCAGAGCTCTAGAAGAATAACAAAAGAGCATCGTTTAATCTATAAAGTTGAAGGAAATCTGGTTATAGTTATCTCCTGCAGGTTTCATTATCAGTAATATTTCCTATAACATAGACTTCTTCGCTTAAATCGTCAAAATTCACGGCAAAAGCTTAATTTCTGTCAAAAAAAATTCTATTTTTAATCTCCTATGCCCCAACGGAGTTTAATTATGAATTGTTTCAAGCGTATTTTACCCGCTTCCATTCTTGCTTTATTTTTGTCTTGCGCTGGCGATTTCAAGGAGATTACCGATGAGGAGAGGCAGGCTTTGGCTTCAAGCTCTAGCGACATTGGCGTGAGCAGCAGCGAAGAAGCGTCTTCTTCCAGCGTTGATTCCTCGGAGCAAGCCAGCAGCGCAAGCATTGAGCAGAGTAGCGCAAGCGTTGAGCCTAGCAGCGGCTCTGTTGAACAGCCTAGCTCTTCTGCCAGCGAAGAAGCTTCATCTTCCAGCGTTGCGGATGGCAAGTTCTCTTCCAGTACTAAATATTTGCCTTGCGGAGATGATGCTTACGACATTGAATCCCAGTTCTGCTCCAATGACAAGATATATGAGATGTGCGGCGGAGAAGATTATGTCCCTGAAACCCAGTTCTGCAGGAAAGACGAAATAACGCCATTGTGCGGCGGCAAGAAATTCTTGGATGAGGAAGAATGCACAGGGGACAAGATTTATGCATACTGTGGAGGAACACGTTACAATGTGGAAAACGGCTTGTGCCACAAAGGCAGTGTGTTAAAAACATATTTCACCGATGAGCGTGACGGGCAAAGATACCTGTCTGTAAAAATAGGCGAGCAAACATGGATGGCGGAGAATTTGAATTTTAATGAAAGCGGCAGCAAATGCTATGCCAACAACAATTCCAATTGCGAAAAATACGGTCGCCTGTATAACTGGGCAACGGCTATGGATAGTTCAGCCAGCTCAAAAGAAGTTCCCAGCGGAGTCAAAGGCGTATGCCCTAACGGGTGGCATATTCCCAGCGATGCGGAGTGGGATACGTTGACGGTAGCTGTTGGTGGAACTGGAACAAGAGGCCTCACAGGCGCAGGAACAAAATTGAAGGCAGCGAGCGGCTGGAACAGTAGTTCTGGCAACGGCGCTGATGACTACGGGTTTTCGGCCCTCCCTGGCGGCTACGGCTACTTCGATGGCGTCTTCTACAATGTCGGCTACTACGGCTACTGGTGGAGCAGCACGGAGTACGCTGCCTACAATGCTTGGTACCGGTACATGACCTACATCTACAGCGGAGTGGACAGGGACGTCGGCAGTAAGTCTAGCCTGTATTCAGTTCGTTGTCTGCGGGACTAAGGCGAAGCCCGCCGCTAGCGTAGCAAGCGGCGCAAACCTTGTCAAATCTCATTTTCCTTGCGGAGATTTGATGAGGACAAAAAACAAGCGAGGAAATGGAAACAAATGCTTATGATGAACAAAATTTCAAAAATCCTCTTAATCATCCTCATCGGGGGGATCGGGGTCCAGACACACGCTCAGAAAATCCTCGCCGTCCTGGAAATAGTCCCAAACAACGAAACCATAGAGCTCCAGCTCTCCGAATACCGCCACCTAACAGACGAACTCCGAACAAGAGCCCGCGAAGCCTTACCCAGAACTGGCTACTCAATCCTAACAAGAGACAACATAATCTCACTCCTGCCCCCAGACGAAGAAGCAAGAGAATGCCTGGCAGAAAGCTGTGCCGTAGAAATCGGCAGAGCGATAGGCGCAGAATACATAACTCAGGGATTCATAGGCAAATTCGGAGAAATGATGACGCTCACAGTAGAGCTGTACGAATCGATGAGCGGAAACTTGCTCGGAAGCTTTGTAACTGAGAGCAAGGATATTATGGGGTTATTGGCAACGATAAGGCAGAAAGCACCGGAATTGTTTTCGCACTTGAAAACAAGTGAAGTGGAAATTAGTGGAGAGTTGAAAGTGGAGAGTGGAGAGTTAAAAAACCAGGAAGCTCAGGAAAATAACTCTCAACTTTCCACTCTCAACTCTCAACTAGAAAAGAAGTCCAAAACGCCATTCTACATCGCTCTGAGCTTAGACCTCATCGGAGCCGCCGCTCTGGGATTCGGAATCTATCAGCACATCAACTCTAACTCGCTCTATGACGACTACAAAAAATCGCCAAGCAATGACAAAAAAGCATTGCAAAAAGCCAATGACGCCAAGCAAATGCGGAACATCGGGCTAGCGGTAGGGGGAGGCTTGCTTGCGGCGGGGATTGCGGTGCATATCTGGTTTTGAATGTTTTGTATATTCCAAAGTATGCAGAATGATAATAAAATAAGCTTTATAGCTTCTATTATCCCGGCTTTTGCCGATGCCTATAAAATGAGCGTTCCAAAAGCCTATGATTATTTGAAAAAATATGGCGGGTTAAGCTATTTGCTGGAAGAATGGTGGGCTTTGCATACCGAGAATATTGTTTGGGCGGTTAGGGATATTTATGAGGTTTGCAGGGACAATGGGGGGCTTAGATAGTGCTTGTCTATCATGGCGGATATGCTCCTATTGAAGAAATAGACCTTGAGAAATGCAGACCTTATACAGATTTTGGCAAGGGTTTCTATGTTACGAAATTTAAACATCACGCTGAGAATTGGGCAAAAAAAATCGGCAGGCATCACAAAGCAGATGGTTTTATTTCTGTATTCAATTTTATAGAGAGTTCTTTCGTAGATTTTATTTGCAAAAAGAAAACTTTTAATGGATATTCCGAAGAATGGCTGAATTTTATTGTTGAGAACAGGAATGAGGAATCAGACAAGCCCATGCATAATTTTGATATTGTGGAAGGCCCTGTTGCAAATGATAAGGTTCAAAACAAGTTGCAATTTTATATAAGAGGCGATATAACGAAAGAGAAATTTTTAGAGGATTTAACCTATCACGAAGAGACTCATCAGATTTGTTTTTGCACTCTGGCTTCTTTGCAAACATTGAAATATGTTGATAGAGATTTGACCAAGTATATAGAGTTGATTAGTGAAAATGTATTGAACGCCATTGTCAAGGATAAAAATATAGATGTAGATTCAGCTTCAGAGTTGTTTTATTCTTCTGAAGTTTTTAAGAATATAGCTGATAAAGACACGGAGCTTTACAAGCAGGATTGGAAAGAAATCTACAAGATATTTTCGAGCAAGTCTCCACCATAGACTTCTTCGCTTAAACCATAAAATTTCACGGCAAAAGCTTAACTTCTGTCAAATAAATTTGGTTTTAGCTACTACGAAATTCTTCGTTACGAAAATTTTCGTAGTAAAAATTACTATATTTTTCGTATGGCAAATCCGTTTAAGTTTGGTTCTGTGGTTAGCGAGGATTTTTTTACCGACAGGGAAAAAGAAGCCGAGAATGCTAAAAATGTGCTGGAAAGCAACAATCATCTGGTTTTAATATCGCCTCGCCGTTATGGAAAAACATCTCTGATCAATAAAGTTACAGGCTCGCTTTCACGGCCCATTGTCTATATGGACTTGCAATTAGCCACAGACGCCTCGGACTTGGCAACGCAACTCCTCAAAAAGTTTTTGAACATAAATAAATGGGAAAACATAAAGCATTTTCTGGCAAACTTCAGAATAGTACCTACCCTGGAACTTAATCCGCAAACCGGCGGCATAGAAGCTTCTTTTGCTCCCTCTGCAAACAACAAGTTCACTCCGCTGGAAGATGTTCTGAATCTCATTGAAAAAACAGGTAAAAAAGGCAACAAACCAATCGTGGTTTTAGATGAATTTCAAGACATATTGAATTTAAACAAGAATTTGCCAAAACAACTTAGAGCAGTAATTCAGCACCATAAAAACGTGAATTATGTTTTTTTAGGCAGCCTGGAATCTATGATGAAAACCATTTTTGAAAGCAAAAAATCACCCTTTTACCATTTTGGCCACCTTATGACTTTAGATAAAATCCCATACAACGACTTCTTTAATTATCTAAAAAAACGTTTTAGCCGAATCACAAATAAAAGCGAAGCTATATCAACGGAAATTCTGGAATTCACTCAACAACACCCTTACTACACCCAGCAACTCGCCTTTTATTGCTATGCGTTTTTGGAAAAAGAGAGATATAAAACGGAAATGCTGCCGCTTATCATAAAACAGGTAATAACAATTCACGACACCGACTACGAACGGCTTTGGAACACAATCAGCAAAACAGACAAAAAAATCCTCATAGACTTGGCCCTGCAAGGTAAACTGCCAGTAACTTCATTCCCCCAAAGCACAATCTACAGCGGCCTTGCACGGTTAATAAAACTGGGATACATAATAAAACCCAAAAATTACGAATTCGATGATCCTTTTTTCAAAAACTGGCTTATATTCAGAAGAAATATGTAAAAAAATTACTATATTTATCTTCAAATTAGGCTATTTTGTTTTTATTGAAGGTAAAATATGGCAGCAAAACCGTTAAATGGCGCTCAAACTATGATTGAGTGCCTAAAAAGAGAGGGGGTAGATACCATTTTTGGCTACCCCGGCGGAAATGTTATCCCAATATTTGATGCAATTCTGGACTCAGACATCAAACTGATACTCACAAGACACGAACAAGGCGCAACTCACGCCGCAGACGGATATGCAAGAATTACAGGAAAAACAGGCGTCGTACTTGTAACAAGCGGGCCAGGCGCAACAAATACGCTCACCGGCATCTATACCGCATACATGGACTCCATCCCAATGGTCATATTCACAGGGCAAACCGTGACCGGATCGCTCGGAATGGACGCTTTTCAAGAAAGCGATATAAGCGGAATGAGCTTCGCTTCCGTTAAACACTCATATCTGATAAAAAATCCAAACGATTTGCCTCGCATAATAAAAGAAGCTTTTTACATAGCGCACTCCGGAAGACAAGGACCGGTTCTGATAGATTTGCCAAAAGATATAAGCGCAGGGCCATGCACAGCGCCATTTGTTGATGATGTCGATTTGCCCGGCTACAAAGTACCCTGCAAAGCAGACCAGGAAGGAGTTGAACAAGCTGCCGCTACAATCAGAAAATCCAAAAAACCTCTGATTCTGGCGGGGCATGGAGCCGCTATAAGCGGCGCTAGCAGAGCCGTCAAGGAATTAGCCGAAAAATTAGGCTGCCCGGTCAGCTCAACAATGCTGGGTCTCGGAGTCTTCCCTGCAAGCCACGAACTCTCGCTCGGAATGACAGGAATGCACGGAACAGTCGCTGCAAACAAAGCTATTCACGAATGCGATTTGCTCATAAGCATAGGCTCAAGATTCGATGACCGCATAACCGCAAAACTCTCCGAATTTGCAAAGCAATGCGAAGTTGTGCACATAGATATAGACCCCGCTGAATACGGCAAGGTTATAAGACCAAGGCACTTTCTGTGCGGAGATGCAAAAAACGTTTTGGAACAATTGCTGCCGCTCACGGAAAAACTGGATTCTGCTGCATGGCTAAAAAAAGTTGAATCTTGGAAAAAGAAATACCCGCTGAGCTACCCAAAGCAAGGAGGCCTAAGGGTACAGCATATAGTTCAAACTATTCACGAAATCACTAACGGAAAAGCAATAGTCGTGTCTGATGTTGGACAGCATCAAATGTGGACTGCGCAATTCTTTAAATGCGATTATCCAGGGCAACTCTTGAATTCAGGAGGAGCTGGCACTATGGGCTTCGGGTTCCCTGCAGCGCTCGGAGCCGTTATCGGCAACAAAACCGGATTTCCGGTTTGCGCAATTCTTGGAGACGGCGGTTTCCAAATGACATTGTGCGAGCTTGCAACTGCGCGAAATCATAATTTGCCGGTTAAAATTTTCGTTATGGACAATCGCTTTCTTGGCATGGTTCGCCAATGGCAAGACCTGTTCTACGACAAACGCTACTCAGGCGTGCAACTGGAAAACAACCCCGATTTCGTAAAGCTCGCCAAAGCCTACGATATAGAAGGATTATGCATTAGCCGCAACGCAGATGCAAAACGCACAATAGAAAAAGCGATGGAAATAAACGATAGACCGGTCCTTATTCATTGCATATGCGAACAGGAAGACAACGTATTCCCAATGATTCCAGCTGGAGCTTCCGTTGACGACCTTTTAACGGAAAGACCGAGAAAAATTCTGGAAAAACCAACAGGAGGCACTTAGTATGAATGCAGATATACATTTCTTAGTTGAAAGTGAAAAGTGGAGAGTGGAGAGTGAACTATTAAAATCTGCATTTAACTCTCAATTCTCAACTCTCAACTCTCAACTAATTTCAACTTGGAGATAAGCTATATGTTTCCGGCTCATTCAATAAGCATTTTAGTTTCAAATAAACCAGGCGCCCTTGTTCGCATAGCTTTGGTTTTCTCTCGGCGCGGATACAATATAGACAGCTTGGTTGTTTCGCCCACTCTGGACAACTCCGTTAGCCGCATGAACATAGTCGCGCGCGGAAACCCTGAAACGCTGGCTCAAATAATTCAGCAACTCGAAAAACTTGTGGACGTAATTCAGGCAAAAGACCACACTCGGCAAAACGTTGTTGAAAAAGAACTCGTGCTTTTAAAGGTTCGCTGCAAACCGGAAGAGAGAACAGAACTCCTGCAGCTCTGCGACCACTTCAAAGGCATAACCGTTGACATGACGGAAATATCCATGATACTTCAAGTAACGGGAAACTCAGACAAAATAGAAGCCATGCTATCTTTATGCAAAAAATTTGAAATAGTTGAATTTGTACGTACGGGTAAAATAATAATGATGCGCGGAGAAAGCAAAACATAAGGACTCCAAATGCTAACACAATACCTTTTTGAACTTACAGGAAACCAGATTTTTGACAGCCGCCTTTTCAGGGCCGGGCTGGCAGCGATACTCGCAACTCTGGCTGTATTCCTAATCATGCCGGGTTACATCGCCTTTTTGAAAAAAATAGGCGCAACATCGGATTTCAAAGAAAACTCCCCGCCAATTATGGGCGGCCTGCTGCTGGTTATCATAGTCGCGATAGTCTCCTGCCTAACGGTTATTTTCAATGGATACTCCATAGCCGCCCTTGCTGTTCTAGTGCTGTATTCTGGAGTTGGCGCAATAGACGATATTGCAAAGATTTTCAAGAAAAGGCTTGTGGAATCGGGATCAACTTCAAAAAAAGATTATGAAGAAAAAGCCGATGGCATAAGCTCCACCACAAGGCTCTTTCTCTATCTTCTATTCAGTTTTGGAATCGCCTGCCTTTGCTATAAATTTATACCGGACTTGACAGGACACTTATACGTGCCTTTTGTAAATTACAACTACTGGCATCCATATTTGCCGTACTGGCTCTTTATACCATTTATCACATTCGTTGTTGCAGCAAGCGCAAACGGCACAAATTTCACGGACGGCATAGACAGCCTCGCAAGCGTTCCAATCATAACCGGAATGTTTTTTGTAGGAGCGGTTGCATACGTGAGCGGCAATGCTATTTTCAGCTATCACATGCATATTCCATATCTAAAAGGCTGCGACGAATTGTTCCCGATTGCCATGGCTTCAATAGGAGCTTTAACGGCTTACCTTTGGTATAACAGCCCCCCAGCCGAAATTTACATGGGCGATGCCGGATCCATAGGTTTTGGAGCGTTGCTAGGCATAATGTTCATTCTCGTACAAGCGGCGCTGTTTTTGCCTTTGGTCGGCATTATTATATTAATGGAAGCCATGTCTGTGGTTCTGCAGATAGGGCATTTCAAATTGAATAAGCGGTTTAGAGGTCGGGAATACGCAGACAAAAACAGACTGTTTTTGCGCGCTCCAATACATCACCACTTTCAGCTTAAATGGAAAGGCCGTTTTGGGGATTCCAAGCCGCTCGTAAATGCAAAAATCGCCTGGCGCATGCACTTGATTTCTTTCTTTGCCCTGATTCTCGGATTTATAGTGTTCTTTGGCCTCAGATAGCAAAATGAAACTAGCCGTTGCCCTGAAACACGAGCTGGGAAAACCTGAAGCGCCTATGGTGGTAGCCTCTGGCAGAGGCTCCTTTGCAGAGCGCATAATAGAAAAAGCGGAGGAACACAACATCCCGGTACACCAAGACGACCACTTGGCTACCCTGCTCTCAAAGGTTTCGGTTCCTTCAACAATCCCAACAGAGCTTTTTGAAGCCGTTGCCAGAGTTTTGGCGTTTATTTACAGAGTCAGCGGAAAAGCAGCCTGACATATATAATTTTCTATATTATCCACGATGTTTTCTGAAAAAGAATTTTTAATTGAATTTCCAGCAGATAGGGACTACATCCCTTTCATTCAAAGTTTTTTAAAAGATTTTCTCAATAATTTTGACTTCAGCGCAGAATTCTCAGAACGTGCAAGCATAGAATCTTTGCGATGGTTTTACTCCATAATTCCAAAAGAGAAACATTTGCACGCCCTTCCAACTATTTCTTTTAGAGGCAAAACTTCTGAGAAAGGTCTTCAGGTGCAAATACAAACTACAGAAGAGAAAGTGTTCAAAGCGTCTTTAAGCCTGCAACATTCGGGAGATGCGCAATGACCCTTTCAAATTCTGCAGATTTTCTTTTGGAAGGTTTAAATGTCTCTTCTTCAGAGCCTGGGCTTGCGGTTATAAGCATTACAAGTCCCTTGGATATTCCCGCTATAGTCCCGTTTAAAAGCGCAGTTGACAGATGCATTGAGAAAGGCAATCTGTTTGTGGTCGTGGATTTGGGAAATGTAAACTTTATGGATTCTCCGTTTGTTGGTACGCTTATGGGCTGCCGCAAATCTCTGCAGCAGCGAGGCGGAGATTTGGCAATATGCTCAGCGTCTCAGTTTTTGCAAGACCGCTTGTCCATAATGGGCCTAGACAGAGTCTTCCATTTTTATGCCACTCCGCAAACCGCCATAGCAGATTTTCATTTTTTGGGTTCAAAAGAGCAGTTTTCGCTCACCCTGCCATTGCAGAGAAATTGCGTTACGCTGCTGAGAAGGCTGGCCTGTTCGGTTCTCGCAAAAAAAGGCTTCAAAGCCAAACTCATTTTCCATATAGAAACCATAATAGACGAACTCGCAAACAATGCAGTGGATTATTCAGACTCAGATAGCAGAAGCTTTTTTGCCGGTTTTGCCATAAGCAGAAAAAAAATCGTTCTGGTCGTAAAAAATTCGCGCGGCATGCTGGATGAAACAGAAATAAACACTCTGATTGACAAATACAAAAATCCGGAAATAAATATGGATTCTCCGAGAGGCAGAGGAATTCCTTTGATTAAAATGCTTTCTAACTCGGTAAATCTGGATATCAGCAAAACAGAAATTATTGTGCAAGTAACCAAAATCGTTGAGGTATAGCATGCTAGATGAAACAGTACAAATAACTTCTTCTCCAATAGCTGAGCTGCCAGGATGTTTTTTGCTCACGCTTGAAGGAGATTTGGATAGCTCAAACGCACAGGATGTGATAAAATTCGTACAGCAACTGGCCGAAACTGAAGGCTTGGTGCATTTGATAGCGGATTTCTCGAAACTCCGTTATATAAACAGCACGGGGCTGGGAACCATATTGAGAATATCAAAAATGCTCATCTCAAAGCAAGGCTCTTTCAAAATAGCAAGCCCAAATGAGAATGTTTTTGAAATCATTGAAATTGTTGGTGCTAACAAGTTGCTAGATGTTTACCCGACAAAAGAAGAAGCTTTGGAATCTTTAAAAAACTAAAGGAGTTTGACCATGCGTAACATTTTTACCGTTCTTGCCGCCGTTGCCTCTTATTTTGCCATATTCGGCTGCAGCCAACCCCCTCAAGAAAAAGCTATAGCCAAAATAGGCAATTCTTCGCTATATGTTTCCGATGCGGAGTTTTTAGCCTCCATACGCCAGGAAACGATTCGCAGCAAAGATGCTTTGACCGCAGAATTGCAACAGGTTGCAAACGATAGACGAATGGCAGAAACCGCTCGTTCGCTGTTTGCCGGCGAGCAAAACAATGTTCAGCAAAACATTGAAAGCGGCGAAGACGCAAGACTTGCCCAAATTTATTCTTATTTCTACCTAGTGATCAACATGGGGCACTCAAACAAAGCGCTGCAAGACTACTACAAAAAGAACAAAATCCGCTATACTGATACAATTTCCAACCCGGTTTCGACTTTTATAAGCTTGCGAGAGCAAATCGCTGCCGATTTGTTTTTGTCAGAAAACCCGCTTTTGGCAGCAATGGTTAACGATTCCAACAAAACTTCTATTATAGATAGCTGCCGCCGCGCAATGGCATCTTCGGAAGCGGATCGGTTGAGAAAACTTTACCATGTTGAGCTTGTTGCAATAGAACCTCCGGGACTTGAGGAATATTACAAAAACAATCCAGACGAATTCAAAACAAAAACGGCATACAAACTGCTAAGTCTTTCCGATGCAGACTCTGCAGTTTTAGCAGGTAAAATCAAAAATGCATCCAAAAGAGAAGAATTTGCGAAAATAGCCACGGAAATGTCGTTAGTCAAGCAGGGACACGCTATTATGGATATAGGGATGTTCCCAGAGCTTGACGCAGAAGTTTCCAAACTTGGCGCAAAAAAAATCACTCCTATTTTGCGCGCTCCAGATACCCAAGTATATTACGTATTCTACATAGATTCCATAATAGCTCCTCAGCTTAAACCCTTGGACAGAGCCAAAATCCTTGCGAAAGCCATGCTGGAAAGAGACGGAGATATTCCGCTTGATTCTTCTGTGGTTTTGGCAACAATCAATGGCAAAGCGTTTATAACTGAAAAAGATATATTGGCTGAGCGGGAAAAAATTCATCCTATGCGCCGCGCAATGGCTCGCAGAGCTATGGTTTTGAACAACTTGATAGAAAAAGCGCTTTACGCCAAGGCTGCAAGAGAAAAAAGCCTAGATAAATCTTTTGAATATATCGCATGGACTCGCAGGGAAACAGACCGCGCCTATGTTCATGTTTTAATGGATTCGCTTTTAACTTACACGCTTGGAATCCCGGAAGATACGCTGAAAGCGGCATACGAAGCAGAAAAAGATTCGCTGTTTCCCAAGAGCTTTGAGGAATCGAAACTGGACATAGCGGTTTGGCTTAGCATTCCAGATATCTCATACAAAAAGGAATTCGTTTTGAATAAGCAGAGTTATGGAGACGCTCCTAATTGGCAAAGCATTAAGAGAACAGCTTACAAAAACATAAGGTACATGGAATTCAGCAACATTCAGGAACGAGTTCTGGCAGATTTGCAAAAAGCAATTCCAGTTTCAATTCTGGATGATTCCTGGGGTTTGGAGTTCACTTCGGATAATTTGGCGGAACTTGTATCGCAGGCAAAATCCCAATACGATGCACGTAATTTGCAAAAGGCGAAAACTCTTTGGGAAAAAGCCAGAGCTTTATTCCCGAACAACGATTCCCTGCAAAAAGCTATTGCTTTTGAACTGGCAAATATTTATCAGGAACTGGGCATATACGGCACAGCAATCAACGAATACAAAATAATCACAAAACTGTGGCCAAATGAACCTGATGTATATAAAGCTTATTTTATGCAGGGCTTTGTGTTAAGCGAATATGAAAAAAACGATTCCCTGGCACTGATTGCCTTTGAAAACATGCTCGAAAAATTCCCCAACAGCGACCTCTCGGACGATGCAAAGATAATGGTGGAAAACATAAAGAGCGGCGGCAAAGTCCTAGAGGATTTGATTAAAAAAATTGAGGCGTCTTCGGAAGAAGAATAGCAAATGAAATGCGACAGATAAATTTTCCCAGCTGGCTGGCTTGGATAGACAAAAACCTTCACTGGCTGTCTATTCCCAAGCTTCCGTTATCCTTAACCATAATACAGGCGTTGGGATTCTTTTTGGTAATGGCAAAACCAGCACTTAGAAAACAACTGGGTCTTGACCCTAACGCAATTTTCCAGGGAGAAATCTGGCGCATATTTACATTTCTGGCTATCCCGCTTATAGACAATTTTCTGGTATTCTTTGTGCTTTGGTTTTTCTACACCGTTATGGTATGGCTGGAAAAAGCATTGGGCTCAACGCTTTTAACCGCTTATTTTTTGACTGCATGGATAAGTACTGTTGCTATATCTACGTTAATTGGAATTCCGATTGACACGTTTGTATATATGGAATGTTCTTTCTTTTTTGCGCTCGCCACTATTGTTCCGAACAAGGAGCTGCATTTATTCTTTATATTGCCCTTGGCTTTTAAATGGATAGCAGCTTTTATAGCAGCGGTTCTTTTAATTGTTCCGCTGTTCATTGGAGCTTATAACAAGTTTCTGCTTCTCGCATTTTTGCTATTCGCAAATTATCTGCTATTCTTCGGGAAAGATTGCTGGATTCTTTTCAAAAAGGAGCTTGATAAGAGGCGGAAATGATTATCAGCCCTAAACTAACGGGCTCGCCTTTCAAGTTCATATAGCTCTCCAAAAAAAGCATTGATGAAAGCGGAGTTATGCGCAAATCAAGCATTGTGCCGCCCTCGCGAACGCTTTTCTTGCCATAAGATATGAACAGGAATTTTTTTCTCTCGAATTCCAAACGATTGTCATAAGCGTTCCACCTCCAAAATGTTTTGCCGTCTTCGCTTTGATTGTATTCGCACACATCGCTGGAATTGCAGCGGAATGTGGCAGTTTCGCTGTATTTTTTGTTCCACTCCCTATTGAACGCGCAGCTCTGCACCGTCTTTCTGTCCAAAGCATCGTTTATAGCGGGGAGATCTATTTCAACGCCTTTAACCTGTTCCCAAACGTCCAAAAGAATCAGGTAAGCCTCTATATCGCTCGGACACTGGCCGCTTTCTGCAACGCTTCTGTGAGCGTCAAGCAATTTCATTTGCAAGTCTATGGAAATAATATCCGGAATCTTGCTTCTCTCAATTTCTTCCAGAATCTGTTTAGACGGGATTGTCTGAATCTTTCCCGTAGAATCCTTGATGGCATAGCCAATGCTATCTCTGACCTGATCCAAGCACTGCTGAGTGTGTATTCCTGCCAAATTTGAACTGCCAGACACAAAATCCAAACCTATGGATAGTTCCCATCTTTGTGCATTGGTTGTTCTTGAAAAATCGCAATAAGCCTCTTCTCGCGTGCCGTCTATGTAAATGATATTCACATGTAAATTCGTGCTCAAATTTTTCTCGTTGCGCAAATTCTCTATGCTCCACAAATTAGGATTTGCGGCAAGCAAATCTCCCAAAGCCATATCGCCGTTAAGAGCTGGCAAAAGAGAGTCGGCCCGAGCATTTTTCTCTTGCATAAGCGGAGAATAGCTTGTTTGTATATTCGGGTCTTTAAACAAAATTCTTTTGCTCAAATCGCGTTTAATCATCTGCGGGGTAGCTGCAAACAAAAGCGATGCGAAAAGAAAAAGAAATATGCGAAACATGGAATGAATTTACTAAATTAAGTATATGCGCTACATAATATTGCTTCTCGTTTTTGCGTCTTTTTCCTTTGCCGACGAGCCTTTAAGGCTAAGTCTGGGCAAGCCTAACGAAGAAAGAGTGCATTCCTCTTGGCTCAACATGGGTTTTGGCATTGGAGTTCTTATGCCAGTAAGCAGCCCAAGCTATAAAGTGCAAAGCTCGGCCTTTGTAAATCCCTCTCTTTTGCTCGGCATTCAGTTTGCAGAGCTATCAGCGCTAACCTTTGAATTTGATTTCACCGCTCCAAACGGCGGAATTGGCGGCTGGGTTGGATTTGAGCAACAACTTATGCAAACGCAAATCACCCCGTTTGTAGAAGCTCAGATAGGAGCCAGGAACCCAGGCAGAGACGAAAGAGATTATAATTTCGGGGATGCCTTTGGAGCTGCAGTCAGCGCAAATGGCGGCTTTATATTTTTCAGAGAAAGCCAGGTTCGCATTCGTTTAAAATGCGGCTACGAATGGATATTCAACAAAGATACCGATATGTCATGGAATGCGGAAGTAGGCGTTTTGTTCGCCTTTGGCAGAGCAGGCTTGGAAGCTATCAAAGTAAACTAGCCAAAAATTTTTTCTAACTTTTGAGAGCTTCGGAATGTAGCTCAGCCTGGTAGAGTACTTGAATGGGGTTCAAGTGGTCGGTGGTTCGAATCCACTCATTCCGACTTCAAATCATATACTTCTCTTCTTCCGCCATCAATAAATCCATAAGCTCTTCCGCAGAGCGTGCCTTGCTGAATTCAGCCGCGATGTCTGCATTCTTGCCGACCAAAAGGCAAATGGCCGAGAGTATGGTCAAGTGCGGGCCAACGGTGAAATCAGGGCTTATTATCAGGAAAAACAAACTTACCGGTTTGCCATCCAGAGCTTTGAACTCTATGCCCTTTTCCGTTGTTGCCACAACGCAGTGAAGTTGCTTGACCGATGCAGTCCTGGTATGAGGCACGGCAACGTTGCGGCCAATGCCTGTACTCCTGACCTTTTCCCTTGCCAAGACCGTGCTGGCAATATCTTCGCAAACCTCCGGTCCAAGCTCGTCGGACAAGGCTCGCACCATTTCGCACAGAATGCCTTCCGCATTAGTACACTGCGAATGGATTATTATATGCTTCTCAGAAAGTTGCTCTGATAAACGAATAATGTTATACATGGATTCAAAAATAGATAATCAAAAAGCTATTTAAACGCATCCAGCACTATTTGCGCTTTTTCCGCCTCAGGGCTTTGGGGTGAGGCTGCCATGATTTCCTGAAGCTGTTCATGGCCTCTGTCTTCGCCTATGCTGTTCTTAAGGCGCAAGCTGCCGCACAAAAGCAATGCCAGCATGGAAAGCTTGGTACTGAGGCTCCCCTCAAGAGCTTGCTCCAGATAGCTTATGGCTTGCATAGGCTCGCTGTCTGCACAGTCTGTCGCTTTGCGAAGCATGGTATTGGCATCGGATTTAACGCTTTCAGCGCTTTCCAGCTTTATAATCTCAGTCTTTATAGACTCTGTTTTTACAGCTTCTGTCTTTATCGTTTGCGTTTGCGCTTGCACTCTCGCCACCGGCTGTGTTTTAACAGGATCCTTCTTAGCCGAATTCAGCCTAATCGGCTCTATTTTTTTAGTTGGCTTATCGCGTTTAAAATCTAAGCTAGATTCCTTGTTTTTTTTTTTACCGCCCAAAAGGTAGACAATTGAAAAAATAAGCAACAGCAGCAATATGCCAGCAGCTCCTAAAGATGCCAAACCGCCTAAATTCAAATCAGAAACATACTGCTCATCTGTATTCTTTAAGAATTGATAAAATTTATATTCCGGTTTCTGCATTTTCCGATCAATATATTGTTCAAGCTGCGCAAACCAACCCTTGTACTGTTCCGAGTATTCAGCGCACGACAGCGGGTCTGCAAAGCAGTTGTTTTGCCTTTCCCAACTTGAGAAGCCCGCCTCGGCATTGGCTTTTGTACTGTTTAAAGTTTTGAGACGACGCTCAGTGTCAAGAAATAAAGCTACAGATGCCGCTACCAATGTTACGGCAAAAGCAGCCAAAAATACACGAAAAAAATTCATCATACTTTAGTAAAATAGTAAAAAGAGAGCAAGCTTTCCGGCGATAATTCCTCCGCTCTTGCATTTTCGCCAATGTTTAGCTTCCTCAATACGGAAAGTATAATATCTTTGTCATAATATCTGGAGAGCGAGTTTGCTATGGTTTTTCTCTTTTGCGAGAAGGCGGCCCTGGCAAAAACGAAGAAATTCTCTTCCGTACACAAAGGTTTTTCCAGAGGTTCCATAAATACAACCGCGCTGTTAACTTTGGGTTTGGGGCTAAAATGCTCAGGGCCTATAACTCTTATTATGCTGCTTTTGGCGTAGCAAGCGCAAAACACCGAGAAACTTCCATAGTTTTTTGCGGTTATCCTCTCTGCAACCTCCAACTGAGTCATAAACATGCAGCCTTTCGTTTTTGATATATGCGGCAATATATGCGAGATTATGGCTGTTGCCATATTGTAAGGCAAGTTGCCCGCAAGCCAGGAATTCGGGTGTTCATTTAACCATTCTTCAATTTCGAACTGCAGGAAATTTTTATGGACAAGGCTAAAATTTTTGCTATTCTTGAATTTCTCCTGCAATTTAGGAATGCAGAAATTGTCTATTTCAACGGCGGTCAAACCTGAACATTTGTGCAGTAAACATTCAGTCAGGGCCCCATGCCCCGGGCCTATTTCCAAAATCTCGTCATGCAGCGAGCAAGGCAAATCCTCAGCGATTGTTCTGGACATTTCTTTGTCCAGAAAATTCTGCCCAAATCTGCGGCGAGTTTTAATATCAAACATAGGGGCAAATTAGAAATATTTTCTACCTTACGCAATATGCTCTCAAAGCTACTTCTCAAGCTATCGCGATTCTTTAAGCAACTGCTAAGGCATAAGCCCGCATTGCGGTACAAGAAAAAATTAAAAAGCGTAATTGAGGAAAAAAAATTCAAACCCTTGCAAATCACTCAAAAAAAATCCCCGTTGTTCATTGTAACGCTCACGAGTTACGGAAAAAGAACAGAAGATACGGCGCCTTATGCAATATGGTCTCTATTCGAACAAAATATCCATCCCGATAAAATTATTCTTTGGCTGGACAAAGAAAATTGGAATTTGAACAATATTCCCGCTTTGCTGAAAATAGAAATGGAAATGGGCCTGGAAATAAAATTTTGCGAAGATTTGAAATCTTACAAAAAACTTAATTTTGCATTGCAGGAATTTCCGAACGATGTTTTAATCACCATTGATGACGATGCTTATTATCCAAAAGACTGGCTTGAAAAACTCCTGCAAACTCACAGCGAAAATCCAGAAAAAATTTGCTTTCACAGGGCGCATGCAATAAGAAAAGGATTGCCTTACAACAAATGGAAATGGAGAGCTAGCGAAAGCGACAATGCTGACTTGCTTTTTCCAACCGGCATAGGCGGAGTGCTTTATCCCCCTAACTCTTTGGATGTTTCACGCCTGCATGAATTTATGCAGCTTGCTCCGCAAGCAGATGACATTGCTTACTGGGCACTGGCAAAATTAAAAGGAACAAAACACATCCTCGTAAAAAACGGTTATTTTGAATTCGCTCTGGTAAATGGCATGGACTGTGAAGACAGCCTGATGGCGACAAACAGAGATCATGGGAAAAACGATTCGCAGTTCAATGCAACAGTAAAATTTCTTAATTCATACCAGATTTAGATTTACTATCTTATCAAAATAGAACTCTTAATCGGGGGAAGAATATGAACTTTGCGATAATCTTGATGTTGTTTTTAAGCAGCGTGTTTGCGCAAACGAAACTGAACAACAGTTTCAACCTATGTTCTAATTCGGACCCAAATTACACCAACGCCAAGGGATGGACTACCCTTCACGAATCCGCCAGATTCGTAATCAGAACTAATCCAGGCGAAAATGCAAGCCTTACGGCTTCGCAGGTCACAACACTGCTCGACCGCCTAGAGTTCTCGTATGACAGCCTTGTGGGCGGATTCAAATTTTCAAATGCCCATGAAAACCCCGAAACGAATACGGCAAAATGCAAACTAGAGGCTATAATATCGCGTCCATCAGGTAACGCTGACTGGGCAGACGGCGGCGGCACGCTATACGGCAGCACCACTGGTTCGGGCAATTCCAGAAGGCCAATTATGTGGCTTCCTCCCAGCGCTTCCACCAGTACTGCGGTTACTCACGAACTCACGCACGGATTGCAGCAGATGTCCGGCGGCTTTCAGGCCGACAATCCCTACGGAAACTTTGTTGGCTGGATACACGAATCTCACGCCAACTTTATGACCAACCAGGTATTCAACTCAGTGGACGGCGCCACAGAAGTTTACACACGGCAGGCTCATATCCATCTTGGTTATGCGCATACACGCTACAACAACTGGCTGTTCCTCGAATATTTTATGGATGCAAAGAGCATGGATTTCATAAACTACGTATGGGCAAACGCCTACCGGCCAAACGACAACAACCGCAACTCCGCCGACCCTTTCAGCGAGATAATACGCGTGCACGGCATGAGCAATGAGGAGTTCGGAGACATGATTGGAGACTTTGGCATGAAGAACGTGATCTACGACTACAAGCGCAAAGCGCAGTTCCGGAATGCCTACAATGCCAGCAGCGTAGCCGAACGGCACAGGCGCCACCGATTCACATTCTTGGAAGCGCTAGACAGCACGGATGGCGCTAACGGACGTTTTGTGGTCCCATTCGCCTTTGCCCCGCAGCGATATGCATACAACATAATCCGTTTGCATCCTGATGAATCTGGCAGCGTGAAGGTACAGTTCAGGGGCGATGTGCAGAAAAAGAACAACATCCAAAACTACGCAAAGAAAGCAGACTACGAGCCGCATGCCAACTTTCTCCTTGCCGACCCTGGCAGCGACTGGCGGTATGGGCTTGTTGCCGTTACAGGAGACGCAACTTCATCGTCTGCCAATGTGACGGCTCGATACAGCGAACTCAAACGTGCGTCTGACGGAAACCCAGATTTGGAAATGACAATGGCAAACGGGGAAACGCAGCTCTATCTCGTGGTAGCCGCAACGCCCAGCGTAAACCATAAAATCAAGTGGGATCAATACTACTATACCATATACAGATTTCCATACATGATCAAAATCACCGGCGCAAAGCCCGAAGGATTCCAACCCGTAACGAACTCCAACGGCGGACCGCACGCCAACGGCGGCGGATTCGTGGCCGCATCTGCAACGGTAGCCGCCACAGCTTACGTAGGCCCGAACGCACGGGTAACTGGCGGCACGGTGAGCGGCAACGCGCGCATAGAGGGGCGCGCAGTCGTGCGGAGCGGCACAGTGAGCGGCGATGCAATAGTAAAAGACTACGCTTTGATAGCCGGCGGCACGGTGAGCGGCTCGGCGGTAGTCTCAGATGGCGCAGTGATCTGGGAAGGGCAAGTTTCCGAAAACGCAAAGGTTCACGGATCATCGTTCGTTTACGGTTCCAGCACAAAAGTATTGGGAAATGCGCAAGTTGGCGGGGTGTCGTGGCATTCCGAAGGCACGCTCTCCGGCACTGCGCAGATGCTGGGCGATGGCAGGGGAACGCTCACAGCGTCAAGCGGTATATTCTTCTCCAACGCCGATAAGAGCGCAAGCGACCCCGAAGCAGCGAACCGCACTTCGGTGCCAACAGAGGTAACCGCACCGAGATCCATGGCATGGTACGGCGATGACGATGAACCCGTATCTCGCATTTCAATTGCTGCGTCTCCTAGCTGGCAATCTTTGAACAATCAGGGTATTTTCAGCTATAATCTTGGCGAAGTTAAATCTGCGAATTTGAAAATTTTCGATGCTCGCGGCAAACTGCTTAAAAGCATAAGATTAAATGGAGCGCAAGGTTCTGTTGACACGCAGATAAATACAGCGCAGGTTTTATTGCTGAAGGTAGAAGACAGCAATGGAAGATTAATAGGCCGCCCACAGATTAAGGCCATAGCGAGATGAAAAAAATTTTCTATATTAATCTTTTTTTTATGGGTACGCTATGGACCGCACAAAACATTTGCTTCGCTTACAGGATTGGGATGCACAACGCATTCTGGAAACCATTAACATAGCCATTCGCTTAAAAGAAGAAGTTAAAAGCAATTTGTATTCAAATCGTTTTGCAGGCAGAACAATCGGAATGTTTTTTGAGAAACCTTCTTTAAGAACTATTACCACTTTTCAAGTTGGAATGCACCAATTGGGTGGAATGCCTATACTGCTTGACCCAAAAAGCATTGGAATAAACCAAAGAGAAAGCGTTCAGGATATTGCCCTCTGCCTTTCGCGCTGGGTTAACGGGCTTGTTGTGCGGTGTTTCAAACAAAGTTTGGTGGAGCAACTCGCCGAGCATGGCAACGTCCCCGTTATAAATGCCCTCTCCGATGACTACCACCCTTGCCAAGCTCTCGCTCTGGGGCAAACGATGATTGAGCTATACGGCACGGATTTACGAGGAAAAACCATCGCTTTTATAGGAGACGGCAACAACGTGGCAAATTCCTTAATGGTGTTGGCAGCCAAACTCGGAATGAATTTCACGCTTGCTTGCCCCAAAGGCTTTGAACAGAAAAACGAAGAAATTCAGGTGTGCCAGCCAGACTTCAAAAAAAATGGCGGCAAATACAGAGTTTTCAACAACCCAAAAGATGCGGTTGCCGATGCAGATATTCTTTACAGCGATACGTGGGTTAGCATGGGCCAAGAAGGGCAAAAAGACGAAAAGAAAACTCACTTCTTGCCTTTCCAAATAAACGACGAGCTGCTAAAGCTGGCTCCTTCGCATTGCAAAGTGACACATTGCCTGCCGGCAAACAGAGGCGAAGAAATAACGGACAGCATTATGAACAATTTGCAAATTAATCTATGCTACGAAGAAGCGGAAAATCGTTTGCATGCGCAAAAAGCCGTGCTGTGCCAGCTACTTCATTAGCATTGAGCCTCTACCCAAATCGATAAAAGTTATGTAAAGGAACAAAGCCACAAAAAAGGCCAAGGCTCCCTTTTGAATGCGAGCTTGATTATCCTGAGAAATAGGCTTACCGCGCAACTTTTCAATGAGCAAAAACAGAAGAACTCCGCCATCCGTTATGGCTAAGGGCAGCAAATTCATAACTCCAAGATTTATGCTTATCAAAGCGAGCAAAAACACCGCTCTTTGCAAATTCTCAAGCCACACAAGACCTATCACCTGCACAATTCCAACCGGACCGCTCATGGCCCTCAGCTTAACCTCGCCCTGAATAATTCTGGAAATATACCTGAACACGGCGGTTCCCATTGCATAGCTTCTTTTTGCTGCCATAACAAGAGCCGTGCCTAGAGGCTGGGGAACAACCTGCAGCTCGTCAAACTGGGCAAGGCCCATTTGAATCCCAACCAAATAACGCTCTGCATCATCGTTCCACAGCGGAGTCATTGCCGCGCGCAACGTATCTCCCGTACGCAAAAACACAACCTCAACCTCTCTTCCATCAGAAGCGGAAATTATGTTTATCATATCTTGAAAATAACCAATAACATAGCCATCAACGCTGAGAATGGTATCGCTCTGCTTGATGCCTGCCTTGCTGGCCGGAGAATCGCTCAAAGGCTCCGCTGCCACAAAAACTCTATGCCTGGGATGAATGCCTGCAGTGCCAATTCCAAGCTCGCCAAGCTCGCGAGGAGTTACAATAACAGACTTCCTACCCTCCTTTGTTCCTATTTCCAAAGAAAGATTTCTGCCAATGCTAATTCCCATCTCTTCGCGCAATTTTTCCCAGCCGTTAGCTTTTTTGCCGTCTATGGTGAAAATAGTATCGCCGCCTGCAATGCCAGCTTCCGCAGCCGCAGACCTAGGCTCAACAATACCAACCACAAGCTTATCGGAAACAGGCTCGGGATTGCCTATCATATAAATGCCTGTTAGCAAAAAATAAGCGAAAATCACATTGAACGCCGGTCCTGCAAAAGCTATCAAAGCTCGCTTCCAAATTGGCTGTACATGAAAATCGTCAGACCTGTCATCGCGTACCTGCTCAGGATTTTCCCCTGCCATTGCAACATAGCCGCCAAAAGGAATTGCAGATATGCAATAATCGGTTCCGCCTCTGTTAATTCTCAAAAGTTTTTTTCCAAACCCGATTGAAAATGTCAGCACTCTAACGCCGCAATACTTAGCCGCTAAAAAATGCCCAAGCTCATGTATAAATACAAGCAGGCTGAGCCCAAGCAACCCAAGAATTATTTGGATAATCCAGTAGATGTTCATCTTAGATTCCGCACTTGCAGCTTTCGCCGGTCTTCAACTTTTCAAGCGCTTTTTCTTTTGCCAAAGCTTCACGTTGCTTATAGGTTCCCATTCTCTTCATCATGCTTTCCCAATCAATCTGATGAGCCTCAAATTCGGGGCCGTCAACGCAAACAAATTTAACTTTGCCGCCAACAGTCACTCTGCAACAGCCGCACATTCCCGTGCCGTCAACCATAATGCTGTTAAGACTTGCGTAGGTTTTCACTTCATACGGCCTTGTGGTTTCTGCGCAGAATTTCATCATTATCGGAGGGCCTATGGCTATGGCATAATTTGGTTTATTTTTTTCGCAAATTTCTTTGAGCGGCTCCGTAACCAGGCACTTGCGCCCATAAGAGCCATCGTCTGTGCAAATGACAAGTTCGTCTGCCAGCGCTTTCATTTCATCTTCCATTATTATCAAGTCTTTTCTTCTTGCTCCTATAATTACAGTAACCTTATTGCCTGCCTTTTTTAGAGCTTGCACTATAGGGTACATGGGTGCTGTGCCAATGCCTCCGCAAATGCAAACCGCATGGCCAAAGTTCTCAATATGCGTGGTAGTGCCAAGCGGCCCCGTAAGAACCGGAATATCATCGCCAATTTTGAACTGCGCCAAATCAATTGTCGTTTTGCCCACTGCCTGAAAAATCAGAGTTATCGTTCCTTTTTCGTCGTTTGCATCGGCTATTGTCAAGGGAATTCTCTCCCCCGCTTCCAAATCCGTTTGCAGAATTATAAACTGCCCTGCACGCCTTTCTTCCGCTATAAGGGGAGCCTCTACCACAAACTTATATACATCGCTTGAAAGTTGATGCGTTTCTAAAACTTTTGCCATAGTTCATTAAAGTAAAAAATTTCCTTTTCCCTCATGGTTTTGCGCTCCGCTTTGCCATGATGGTCGTAGCCGCACAAATGCAAAAGGCCGTGCACAAGAACTCGTCTTAACTCCTTGTAATATGTGTTGCCGTAGAGCGGAGCTTGTTTTTTAACCTGGCCTTCGGCAATGTAAATCTCGCCCAAAAGAGAATACTCGTTCCACTCAAAAGAGAGAACATCGGTCACTCGGTCCAGCTTGCGCCAGCTCCTGTTCAATTCCCTTTGCATTGAGTCGTCGCAGAGAATAATGTTCACAGACGCATATTTCTTTTCATGCTGCAACAGAGCCTTGACCAGAGGCTCTAAACGTTTTTGCCAGGGAAATTTTTTTCCAGATATAGATGAAAAAAAATTACAGCTCATACCATTTTTTCAACACGCCTATAATCTGCTCAGCCTGAGCTTTGTTGGTAACATTGAATTTGCTGCGCTGCTTCTGCACGCCGCCGCTTTTCTGGTAGCGCCTGAGCGTAACCTTGGCTTCGCCAAAATTGCCATCCGAGCCTTTTTCCTGATAAAGAAAAGCTATGGTTGACCAAGCTCCTTTTGAAAGATATTCTTTAGCAAGTTCTTTAACGATAACTTCGCCGTTCTCGTCAACTTGCTCAACTGTAGGTTCTGTATTTTCTGTTTCCATGGTATGAATTTATAAAATTATTGCACCCTGTCAAACCACACGCCTCTGAAAGTTTGAAAGCGCCATACCTGCTTGCCCTTTTCCGTTATGTAATATTCAGCGCGGGCGCCATCGCTCCTCGTGTATAGAACTTGAAAGCAGTCAACGCCGTAAATGCGAGTTTTGTTTCCCGTATACCTGGCATCCGTAATCCATGCTTCTGGAACAAATGGAATTTCCCAAACGGATGAAAGCACTTTAATAGACCTGTTTGAATCCGCCGAACTTATCTTTTCTGCCAAAAAATAGAGAAATTCCTCCGGAATAGCATCGCTTTCAAAGGTAATCGAACTACTGCCATGAATGCCGGGCCAGTAAGCAGCGGCCGGGGTCTCCCTGTAATCCCTGAAAACCCACTCAACCGAATATAAGCCGCTTCTTATTGAATTTTGCCAAACAGGCTTGTCTTTGGATATGCTATAAAGCCCTGTTGTGTGCATTGAAAAAGATGTATCTATGGCACGATATTGCATTTCTGCTGAAAAAACAAGGCTATCTGCTGTTTTTTGGGTGTAAATTCTGGTTGTCACCGGATAAAGCTTGCCGCTCATCGGGAGTTTTGCCGAAAACCAGGCATCTTCGGCTCCCGCCAAGCCAAATAGAAGGCAAGCAAAGAAAAATAGCTTAGCCATCTACCAAGCGGCTTGCGAGCTCGCTTCTGAACTCAGCTGTGTTGTAATAGCCGCTTGCAATGCGTTCTCTAGCAACTGCAATCTTCTCTTCCCTTACTTCAGGGAGAGCATCTGCTCTTGCTTTTACCAAAGCCTCTGCAGAGCTGTTTTTGCCTGCTTCCGCAGACAAGGAAACCTGGGCAGCCGCTATTTTGCCGGTGTCTGGCTTTCCATTTTCCTTTTTCGACTGTGCTGAATCGCCGCCGGCCGCCCTTCTGGCCCACTCGGCAGTTGCACCTTGCACATGAACATTGGAAATCTGCATAATATTACCTCTTCTCCTATTATCGACTTAAAATAGAAAAAACTTTAGCCAAAAATTAGAAATTTGAAATGTCTTCTATAGCAAACGTCAGAACTCCGATACCCCCGATTAGAGGATTTTCCCGATTATGCAACACGTGAACTGTCTTTGAAAAAAAGTATTCTAAGTTAAGCGACAATAACCCGTAGAGGAGTATAAATATGGTCGCACCTAATGATCGTCGCATATATACTAAAGAATTCAAGCTTGATGCCTTGAATTTAT
>Ga0209755_10002004_pt1 | contig 29194 bp, 23 predicted proteins | sample TergutCo191P1_FD_187301 | JGI IMG/M metagenome (GOLD analysis project Ga0209755, IMG submission 187301) | Cornitermes sp. P1 segment gut microbial communities from Petit-Saut dam, French Guiana - Co191P1 (SPAdes) (version 2) | ecosystem: Host-associated > Arthropoda: Insects > Digestive system...
TTTACGGCGGGCTGCCCTATTCCGAGCATCCGGCTGAGGTCGGCTTGCGTCATCATCATGCAAAAATTATTGGCTGGATATGGCCGCGCCTTTAGCGTTTGTGGGCAATGCCCGGGCAAAAAACGCGCTTTGGGCCGGGCGCTGATGTAAAAAACCCTTGTGCCGCGTAAAAATCAAAGATCGCGTGCGAAAAAAAATAAAAAAATCCGCCGAGGCGCTTGACAAAAATATCAAAGTGCGGCAGAATCGAGAATGTCAGGGGAGGATTGGCGAGCTGGTATGTACGCTCATGTCGTATAGACCAAGCGCGTTTGGCGCAAGCCTTCCCACTTCATGCGTTCTGCTCCCGCTGTTGGCGCTGTGCCACGCCACCTCGGCGGCCACGCCGCTTCCGGAAAACGCGTAATTTCCTTCGCACGCTATTCCCCCGCGCGCCGCGAACTCCGTCGGCAGGCGGTAGCCGTTCGCAGCGCGGTTCCACGTCACGTTGATTCCACTTATCGTGTACGCAGGGGTCAGCCCAGAGCGCAGGCTTTTCCTGTTCGCGAACTCCACCGCTTCAAACCAACTCACCCGTTCCACCGGCAGGTTTCGCCATTCGAACGTCGGTGTTACCGTTGCACCAAAGCGATCGTTAGTCCCATTGAAAAAGCTAGGCCGCCGAGTTCCGTCTGCGGTCCCCGACGGCAAGTGTTGCATCACGTCGTACCACTCCCCCTGCGTTACCTGAAAACGGCTTATGTAAAAGTCGCTCAACCTCACCTCGCGCACCGGCCTTTCATTGGCGCTGCTGTTTGGGGTGCCTTCGGGGCTACCCATCAGAAAGGTTCCGCCCCGAACGCGGACGAAGAAGTTGTCGTCGGGCGCGTGGCAAGAGCAATCAAGACCGCACGCGCCCTCCGTCGCGCAATCGCAGTTTGACCCGCACGCACAGCTTGCGCTTACGTTTTCGCAATAAGCGCAAGCGCGGACTCTCACCGTTATCCCCGCCGTGACAGAGCCGGCGCCGCCGATTATCGCCGTCACCGTTATCGTGGTTTCGCCGAGATTCCGCGCGGTTACCACGAAGGGGTTTTCTGTCGTCATGGTTGACCCGCTTTGCCCGGGTCCGGCAACGCCGCCGTCCGCTATTTCCCACAGCACGATTTGCACCGCCGCGTCCGCGGGGCTTACCGTCGCGGTCAGGGTCACCGAGCCGTCCAAAGCAAGGCGAACGGGCCCGTTGACGGGGGCTCCGCCGATTGTCACTTTCATTGTCAATTCAGGCGCAACGTCGTCCCGCGCGCTTTGCGACCAAAACGGGTTGTTGCAGGAAAGCAGCGCCGCGCCAAGCGCGATTGCCAAAAGCGCGATTGCGCGGGCCCCGGTTTTTTTGCGCGGTTCGTTGTCGTTTTTCATTCAGTCCTCCAGTATCGTGATTTCTATCCGCCTGTTGGCGACCATGCCCTCGGGCGTGTCGTTGTCGACGATTGGGCGGTCCGCGCCGTGGCCCGCCGTCGTGACGTTTTCCGCGCGGACGGCGCCCAGGTCCACCAGCAGCGCGGCTATGTTTTCCGTGCGTTCCACGGAAAGCCTGCGCGCGTCCTAGGCGGCGCCCAGCGGCGCGGCGTGGCCGTCCACGCGGATTCGCGCGTTTGGGATCGCGCTCAGCGCCTCGGCTATTTCGTGGATTTTGCCCATTTCCTCTTCGCGCAACTGCGCGGAGCCGGGCGGGAAGTTTACGTCCCGGAGCGATATTCTCACGCCCTCGCCCGTTTCGTACACGAGGGCGCCGGTTATTTCCAGGGCCGCGCCGCGCTGGGCTCGGACCGTGCGCTGGCCGCCGCCGGAGGGGAAGCGAACCCCGCCGACGACCCCCACGCCCAGCAGAACGGGGAAGCCGACGCGGGCGTAGGGCTCGATGAAAAAGTTTGTCCCCATCGGCTGGCGGAACCCGGCGCGGGCCTCGGCCACCAGCGCGAGCGGCGCGTCGCCGTCCGCGCGGATCAGCATGCCGCCGAGGTTGGTCTGCGCGAACCAGCCTTCGCGGGCGGCCCCTCCGCACCGCGCGAAGTACCAGCGGAACAGCGCGGAAAGCTCCAGGGTGTCCACGCCGGAAAAGTCGCTGCCGCCGGTCACGCTGATCCCCGCGGCGAAAGGGGCGTTCCCCGGCAGGCCAAGGTCAAAACCCACGACAAAGGCGTTGGCAAAGTTCTCCAGCGCGTTCATGTTTAGCTCAAGGCCCGCGCCCAAGGCGGCGTCCAGCGCGAAAGTGCTTTGCCCCGAGGCCAAAAACAATGCCGAGAGGATGGAAAAATATGCTGTTAGATGCTTGACACGCGCGGATTTTTCCGCATAATTAGCTGTGAGCTGTGAGCTGTGAGCTGTGAGCTGTGAGCTGTGAGCTGTGAGCTGTGAGCTGTGAGCTGTGAGCTGTGAGCTGTGAGCTGTGAGCTGTGAGCTGCCTGCGATCTCGCGTGCTTCATGGCCTTCCGGAAAGCGGGCAGCTTGGGTTTTCAGGAAGCGCGGCTCGGCAAGTCAGGCTTTTGAGTTCTGCCTCTGGTGTAAGTATACCACCCGCAGGCAAAAGCGCAAGGGAAAAGCGCTGCGCGGGGCGAATTTTTTTTTGCGCTTTGAAGTCCTGGCCAAAGCACTGTATGCTTTATGCTTGAGGGACTGCACCAGCCCATGCCTGGCGCCAGCGCGCGTTTAACCGAAAAGCGCCCGCCGAGGACGTGACAAACGTAATGCCGGAAGCCCAACCCATTCCCACGCCGCGCAAAAAGCGGCAAGATGCAGACCTATGGCCTACAAAGACAGCCTTTTCAGATCAATTTTCGGCAACGAAAAATCCGCCCTCGCCCTTTACAACGCCGTGTGCGGCGCGAGCCTCGATGCGGGGAACACGGAGGTGGTCATCAACACGCTCGGCGAAACCCTGTGGTCGCCGGGGAAAAACGACCTTTCCTTTCTGGTGAACCGCGGCTTGGTCGTCATCGCGGAGCATCAATCGACGATAAACGAAAACATGCCCTACCGAATGCTGCAGTACGTCTGCCGCCTGTTCGAAAACGGCGTTACGGACAAAAGGGCCGTGTACAAACGGGCGCTGGTCAAGCATGCCCGCCCGCGCTTCATCGTCCTTCTCAACAGCGCCGCGGATTTTCCAGACCGCAAAAAGCTGCGGCTTTCGGATTCGTTCGAAACGGTGGAGGGCTACGGCGAGGCGGCGCTGGAATTGGAGGTGGACGTTTGCAACGTGAACGAAGGCCGAAATCGCGCTATACTGGAAGCATGCGCGGAACTGAAGGGCTACGCCTTTTTCGTTTCGCGGGCAGATCTGCGCGAAAAGGGGCTTGCGGCGCAAGGCGGGATGAGCCGCAAGGAAAGAACGCGGGAGGCGATCAGGCTGGCGATCCGGGACTGCAAGGACGCCGGGTTGCTGAGGGAGTTTTGGGAAAAATTGAGCCAGGAGGAGATGGGAATGCTTGCCAGGGATTGGGACATGAAGACGGCGCTGGAAGTTCGCGAGGAAGAGGGTCGGGAAAGAGGCAGGGAGGAGGGCAAAGGGGAAAAGGGCAGGGAAATCGCGCGGAACGCTTTGGCCAAGGGGCTTCCTTTCGAGCTGATCCGCGACATCACCGGGCTTGACGCGGAAACCATCACCGGGCTTTCCCAAGGGGCGCTTTAGCCCCGGCGCCATAATCGCGCAGCCTGCAAGAACAGGCATTTCATGCCATTCCCCGCATCCGCCCAAGCCCGGCCCTGCGCCGCTGCAGGCAGCGCCGGTGCTGATGCCTAGCAAAAAAACAGCCGCCCCGAAGGGCGGCCGCTCAGCTCAATGCCAGGATGCGCTGCAGGCAGCGCAGGTGCGCGCGCTAGGGCTTTTGGTGCCTGACACCCACGCGAACACGGTCGTTAGTTGTCGCTGCTGTCATGCACATCATCATCCCCAGTATTATTGTTTATCTGCAGGCTGTTGCCACGTTGAAAGTCAGCGCCAGCAGCAATGAACACGCCGCCGCCATTGCGCGTAGCTGTATTTTCCCTTATGATCCCACTCTCCCCCACGAAAAAACCGCCTACAAACACTCCGCCGCCATCTATTGCCTCATTGCCCTGGATGGCGGCATTGCCACGCATCTCAAAAATGCCGTACACGCCGATGAACACGCCGCCGCCGTCCCCTTCTTCGGCTATGTTGTTGCTAATTGTCCTGGGTTGCCCTGGCGAATCTTCGCTCATGTCAAATCTTCCAGAAACAAACACGCCGCCGCCGTTGGAATTACTGGTAGCTCTATTGTTATGGATTGTCCCGCCGAGCATGTAGAAGCGCCCATACGCATCGGACGACCTATGAACAAAAACGCCGCCGCCACTGCCATAAGCTCGATTCCCCGTGATTGTTCCGGCGAGCATGGTGAACTCACCACCGTAATCTTCCCAAGCGGAAATATTCACACCGCCACCGCCGCCATCAGCAAAGTTAGTAGATATTGTCGCATTGCCGCGCATGAAGAGTTGGCCGTTGCTTTCAACTTGCACGCCGCCACCGCCCCACTCTCCAGCGTTATTGAGGTATATATTCCCTCCGTCCATGTTAAACACGCCCTGGCTGGCAATAAACACACCTCCACCAGCGATGGAAGCGTTGCCGGATATTTCTGCCCCAGCGTTCATGGTGAAATTTCCCGCAACATGCACGCCACCGCCAAGAATATCGCTGTAATCGGTGGAATTATTCGCATTGCCGGCAATCAATGCCCCGGCATTCATAGTCAGGGTTCCGCCTGTCTCCACCGCAACCAGCGCCGCGTTGTTGCCCTCCCGCCCCCGCAGCGCGATGTTTTCGAGTGTCAGGGCAGCGCCGTAGTTGATGGTGAAAAGGCTGCCGGGACTGGAAAGCGCAACTTCCGTCCCAGGCGAAGCGCCTCGCAGGATGATGTTAGTATTATGAGGAAATTCCTGGTCTATAGGCGCGGACTGCAGGGATCTCAAAACCTCAACCACGTAATAATCCGCATCCCCATAGATTGCCTGAAACGCGTCCGCAAGGGAAGAAAAAGGTCTGCCATTGAGAATAACGCCGGCAGCGGCAGGCAGGGTATCGTTGAAAACCCTCGGCATGTACATGCCGAACGCAGCAGCCAAAGGCCCGTTGAACTGCGCCGTTCCGCTGGTGGCCACGTAGAGAGCCGCGCCGGATCCGCCTGCGGCGACCGTGTTTGGAGCGCCTCGCGGCGCATGCGCCGCCCCGTCTGCGCCAAAAACAAAGCCGCCGAGCATATAGAAGTTGCTGCTGTTGCCAACAAACACCCCGCCGCCGCGCATGGCTTCGTTGCCGGCGATGGCGCCGCCGTGCATGACGAAGGTGCCATTGCCCTGAACAAGCACCCCGCCGCCGACAGCATCGGGGGGGGTGTCATCGTTTATGGCGGTATTGCCGGAGATAGTCCCGCCGAACATCTCGAAGGTTCCCCCGTCTATCAGCACGCCGCCGCCAATGTAGCCGACTGCATTGCCTTGAATGGTTCCGCCGCGCATGGCAAAGTGGGCGCTGCTGCCAACAAACACCCCGCCGCCGTGGCTGGCTTCGTTGCCGGTGACGCGGCCGCCACGCATGATGAAGGCTCCGCCGCCAGACTCAACATACACGCCGCCGCCGTGATCGCTGGCATTGCCGTAGATAGTTCCGCCGCGCATGCAAAAGGTTGCCCCTCTGCTTAGACGCACGGCGCCGCCGTAGCCGTCTGCGTTATTTCCGGTGAGGGTAACGCCATCGTTCATTTCCAGCGTCGCACCTGCTACGCTGATTATTGAGTAGGCCTCACCAGCGTAACCGCTGCCGTCAATGGCAATGCTGCCCGCCATTCCGACCCAGCCAAGTCTTAGGGTGTTGCTGTCGCCCGCCACGTCGAACATATGTCCACCCGACCCCCTAGAGATCGTTACGTCACCATCCGAGGCAAGGGTGATGTTCACAGGACTGGCTTCGATATGGACCGTGTCGGAAATCTCAATATCCCCGGTTATGAGGATGATTTTTTCGCAGCCTTCGGGCCTTTCCGCGTTGCAAATGGCATCTAAAAGCTGATCCTCACAGGAAACCTCCACAGCGCTGATCATTGAAATGTTTGCGGCGGAGCTCCTGCCGGCGGCGACTTCGACTTCATCAAACCCAATCGCCCGCAGCATTCTGCCTTCCGTGAAATAGTTTTCGTTATATTCGTCCGGCCTGTCGCCAATTGCGCGGACGCGGACAGTCCAGGCGCCGGGCATTACCGCAAAGCTTGCGGAGCCGGCGCCGTAAATGTAGCCGACAACCGTCTCGCCGGGGCCGGTAAGCGTTACCTGGTGGACCAAGCCGGCAATTTCGTCACCCTGCAGCGCTGCCCTGCCTCGGGGCCAGGAATCGCCGAAGGCGACGGTGATGGCTCCCTCGCCGCCGGCCCAGGGGCTGAAGCAGGCGGAGAGCGCCGCCATGCAGAGCGCCGCCGCCAGGGCGGCGAAAAGCGCGCGCGTGTGTTTCATGGTTCCTCCCTATTGTCAGTCGTATGTGATGGTGATGACGATGCTTCCCGTCGGCGGCGCCATCGTCGGGGCGACGATCATTTCGCCGGAGTCGCCTGCGCCGACGGGGGCGGGCGGGGAAAGCGCCTGGAACGCGGCCAGCGCGGGGGCGGCGGCGCGGCCTTCGGGGCCGACCGCGCTTTCGCCGCCGGCCTGAACCAGAACGGGCGCGCCGCTGAGGCCCTGAAAGCTGACCGAGCCTTCCAGCACGCTGACGCTGCGCGCGTCAAACTCAAAGCTGGTTCCGCGCACGGAAGCGGTTGCGCTGGGGCCCTGCACGGTGAAGCTGGCGGCGGTTCCGGCCGGCGGCCTCACGTCAACCCGCACGCGCCCGGCCTGCAGGTTCACGCTGACGGTTTCCGAGCCGGCCGCGGCGCGGATGTCCGCGAGCGAAAGGCGGGTCAGCGGCCGCACCGTAAGGGCGCTGCTTCCCACGTCGATCACGGCGCTGCTTCTAAACCCCGTCGACACGATCGTGTCCGGGGCTATGGCGCTCCCAACGGCCGCGGGGACGAACGCGGCGGCGCCGGCGTGGCGCAGCTCGACGTCGCCGCTCATTTCGCGGATCACCCCGCTCTGCGCAAAGGCATGAAGGGCGGCGCCCGTCATCAGTATTGCCGCAAGTGCTGCTTTCATCGCGTTCCTCCTGTTTTCAGCGCAGCGCCAAAATGGCTATGAGTTCCACGCGCCAGCGCGGATCCGCGTCGGGCGCAACGTCGCCCAACGACGGCAGAAACGCGCCGGCGCCCAGGTTAAGGCTTATGTCGGAAACGGGGCTCCAAACGGCGCGCCCGAATATTTCCGTTCCCAGAAAGTAATTCGCGCTGGGCGCGCCGTTCAGCGGGTATGCGGAGTAGGTGCCCCTGTCGCTGCGCACGAAATGCGCCGCGGCCAGGGTCGCGGAAAAGTCGCGGCGCAGCCTGGCCGCGTAGCTGAGGCCAAGCATCGAAAGGCCGCTGATCTGCGCGCGCAGGACGTTGCCGTGGGGCAGGGAGCTGATCGGCGCGAGCGCGGACATGGGGCCGCTTTCGGACCGGCCGCTGGTGAAGCGCCCGGTGAAGGAAAGCATGCTGTGAAACGGCGACGGCGGCATCCAGTGCGCGCCTATGTCGCCGGCAAGGGCCACGCGGAAATCCGTCCCGCCATTATTGGCGCCGCCATTGCCCGCTTCCTGCGCGAGCATTGCCGCGCCGCCCAGCTCGAAAATGAACTGCCTGAAGGGCATGGTTGCCTTCGCGATGGCGTACTGGCTGTGAAGGGCGCTGCCGCGATTGTTGAGATCCGCCTGCCCGACGAGCGCGGCGCCGATCCCGAGCGCCTCAAAGAGCGAGGGATGCTCCCAGCTCAGCGCCGCCACCAGGCGGCGCGAGGCGAAGTAGGTGTCGGCGAAGCTGCCCCAGTCAAGCTCGGTCTGCAGCGCCGCCGAGTCCTCGTCGGTCATGGCGATAAGCGCCCGGTTTTTGTAGAGAAGGCCGGTGTACCAAATGCCGGCGCCGAAGGTGCCTATCTCGGTGTGGCGCGAAAAGGAGGCGCCGTCGAAAAGGCCCGCGGCGACCAGGCGCATCGGGTCGGCGTACGCCATGCGGCCGGCGCGCAGCTCGCCGGCGGCGAAGCTCCAGGACAGCTCGCTGCGAAGAAGCTCGGGGACGAAGGCCCACCCGCCGCCGCCCTCGCCCGCGCGAATGCCGCCGCGGGCGGCGCTGTTTCGGTAAATGGCGCGAAGGCTGCCCGACAAAAACAGGCTGCCGTAATCGCCCAGCAAAAGCGAAAGGCGCGGGACAAGGGCCGCCTCGTACTCGGCGCCGAGATCGCCGGAGCCGCCTGCCGGCGCCTGGGCGCCGATGCCCTCGGCCCTGCCCCCGCCGCCGCCAAGCCAGCCGCGCTGGTTCATAAGCAGCCCGAAGTCAAAGGCCTTTGCAGAGACCGGCGCCGCCAGGGCGAGCGCCAAAAAGGCCGCGGCAAAAAAGGCGCCGCGGAATGCCGCAAGCGCCGCCGGGCGCGCGATGCCGCCCGCCGTCACTCGTCCCCCGCATGCGCCAGCATCCTGCCGGTCAGGTAAAGCAGCGCGTCGCCGGAAACCCTTTGCCCGGGGCTGGATCTGCCGGAAATGAAGCCCATGTGCTCAAGCTCGCGATAGGCGAAGTGCGGCGAGCCGGTGAGGGAAAGCCAAATCCCGCCCCGCAGGCCGAAGGAGCGCAGCAGCAGCAGCGCCACGCCGTCAAGCCTGGCCGGCGCGTCCGGCTCCGCGGCGCGGGGCAGCCAGCCGCGCTCCATGGCGAAGCCAAAGGCCTCGGCGGGATCGGCCAGCGCCGCGGCCCCGCCCGCCTCCAGCGCAAAGCGGGCCGCCTGCGCGTAAGTGACGGCGGCCGAAAAAAGCAGCGCCTCGATTTCCTCGGCGGCGCTTTGGCCGGCCGGAGCCGGCGCGGCCATAGCCGCTTCCCCGTTATTCGCCGCGAGCGCCGCGGCCGGCGCCAGAAAAAGGCAAAGGGCGGCAAGCAGCGCCGCCGGGCTCCGGGCCCTGAGCCCGGCAGGCCATATTTGCTTTGGCTGAAACGCGGCGAAATGCTGGCTTTGCCTATTCGGCCCAATCGCTGACATGCTATGCGTGCATAATACCAATTTTCGGCCAGAATGTCAAGCGTTTTCGCTCGGCAGCGCGAAAAAAACGGCGGAATTTTCCGCCTGCCGGCTCTTGCTTGCAACGAAGCGCAGCCCGCCCGCGGCAGGCCGCAAAGCCCGCGGCGCCGAGGCAGGGGCCGGCGGCGGGGCCTGGGCAAATCGGGCTAATGCCGCGGCCGGCGGCGCTGCCTTGGCGGCCGGCGCTACCGGGCCAGCGCGAATTCCTCGGCGGTCAGGCGGAAAGAGCCGGCCAGGCCGTCGGTGATTCTCACGGTGAAGTCGGAGAACACGAAAACCGCGTCGGCGCCGAGCGCGCGGGCCAGCTCCATTCCGCGCGGGTAGCCCAGCGCAAAGGCCGCGGTCGAAAGCGCGTCCGCGTCGGTTGAGCTTTCCGCGACGACGGTGACGGCGAGCAGGCCGTTTTCCACGGGGAAGCCGGTTCGCGGGCAGAGCAGGTGGTGGAAGCGCCGGAGGGCGCCGGAGGCGTCGCGGGCCTGGAAGTAGCGCTCGTTGACGGCGCTGGTGACAACGCTGGCATCGGCGACCTCGACGATGCCCATGTGCCGGCCGCGCCCCAGAAGCGGGTGCTGGATGCCGATGCGCCAGGGCAGATCCTCGTGAACGCGCCGGGAAAAAAACCTGCGCAGCGCGCCCCCGCGCCGCTGCCTCATGCCCACGGCGACGATGTTTCCGCCAAAGTCAATCATGGCGCGCCTGACGCCGGCCTCCCGCGCGATCCGCGCCGCCTCGTCGCCGGCGAAGCCCTTCGCGATGGCGCCCAGGTCCAGCGCCATGCCCGGCCGCCGCAGGAACGCCGTCCCCGCGGCGCGGTCGACCTCCAGGTCGCGCCAGCCAACCAGCGCCAGCGCCTCGGCGATTTCCGCGTCGCCCGGCACGCGCTGCCCGCCGGAGCCAATGCCCCAAAGCGCCGTCAGCGGCCCGATCGTCGGGTCGAACGCGCCGCCGGACATCTCCGCGAAAAGCAGCGCCCTTTCCAGCACGTAAAGCAGATCCCCGCCCACCCGCACCGGCGCGATCCCCGCCATCCGCCCGATCTCAACGACATAGGAAGCGCCCTGGCCACGGCCCTGGCCCTCGCCGCCGCCCAGGGCGGGAGGCGGGAAGGCGGTCATGCCGCGGTCTATTTCGCGGACGCGGGCGAAGATTTCGGAGTAAAGCGCGCGCGTTCCGCCCTCGAACAGGTTTACGGCGCAAACCGTCCCCAGAGCGAGCTCCTCGCGCCGGGGCGGCGGGGCGCAGGAGGCCAGGGCAGCCAGGGCAGCCAGAGCAGCCAGGGCAGCCAGAAGAAGCGCGGCCAGCCCCGCGGAAAGGGCCCTGTGCCTAATAGCCATCGGACATGGCGCGGTTTTGGTCGCGCTGGCAGAGCTCCTGGTACACGTAGCTGCGGTTGCGCAGCTTGTCCTTGACCGCCTGGGAGAAGGGCATGTGGCGCCAGAAAGTGCCGCGGACCGTCTTGTCGAGCTTCTGGACGCCGTCGGCCTCCTTGGTCATCCAGAGGATGTAGTCGTCCACGAAGTAGCCCTTGATGTCGCCCTTCAGCTTCTGCGACAGGTACCACTGGTAGTAGTGGCCGGTGAGCCCCTCCTCCATCCAGTAGTAGGAGGCCTTTTCCTTCGCAACCTGCCAGCGCAGGTCCGCGACGGCGCTGAGCAGCGCCACGTAAAGGTTTTTGGGGTACATGGGCACGAAGATGCGGCCGCGGCTGGTGGCCCGGTTGCGCTTGTCGAAGGGCTCCCAGCATATGCCGGTGTCGCCGTAGGACGGAACCAGCACGACGTACGGGACGATGCGGGTTGCGCGGTTTTTGTAGACGCGGAAAAAGGCCTCCGGGTCGATGCTTTCGATGCGCGCCAGCATGCTTATGACGTTCTCGCGAAAGGCCACGTCGTTGGGCCCGCTGTGGAAGTACTCGCCTGAGAGGACCGGGTAGTGGTTCCCCTGCCGGCCCACGGTCATTTTCGCCGCCTGCCGGATCGTGTCGAACTCGCTGTCCAGCGCCTGGAGGTCGAGAACCTCCTCCGCGTCGCCGCTGCTGTCCACCTTTTGCTGGAGGCCCTTCACGTCCGCGTCCGCCTGGTAGTGATCCTTGACCAGCGCGGAAAACTCGCGGTCGCAGCGCAGAAGCGCCTTGACCACGTCCTGAATCTCGGCGAAGGCGCGGCGCTGGGAGTCGCTGTAGCCAATGGACACGCCCTCGATGCTCTCCATGGGCTGGTGCTCCGTGATAGCGCCGACGTAGTTGCGCAGGGCCTGCTCAAGCTCGCGGCGCTGGAGGCTTTTCGCCTTCAGCAGCGACCTGGCGCCGTCCAGCTTGCCCTTTGCCTTTTCCATGAGCTGCTGCAGCTTCATTTGGGTGTTGCTCCGCGCGATTTTGACCTCGTCCGTGGTCGAGGCGCCTATCGCCCCGGTGCCGACGCCCTTCAGCCACTCGTCGACGTAGAGAATCGGCTGGCTCAGCTCGTTTTCCGTGACGAGCTTTGCGAAAAAGCCCCGGCCCTCGGGCTTCAGCAGGTTCGGGTGCAGGATATTGAAGCGCAGGAGGAGCCTTTTCGGCTCGGGAATCCTGCCGGGCGCCTTCTTCGCCACGCTGCGCAGAAACTCCCAGTATGCGGTTATTAGCTGCGGGCGAAACACGCTGCGGTCTTTTGGATCCGTCGCGGTCAGCAGCTTTTGCAGCAGGTTGTGAACCCTGTGGGCTATGTCGCCCTCGTCGGTAAGCGCCGCCTTGTAGTAGGCGGCCGGGTCCGCGAAAAGCTGGTGGGGGATGGGCTCGAAGCGCTTGGCCACCTCGGGAAAGGCGGCGCCGTCAAGGCCCTCCGCGCTGCTTTCGGCGCCCGAAAGCCCGCCCGGGGAGTCGGGAATGGGCGCGCCCTCGCCGGGATCGGAGCCAAAGCCAGAGTCGCCGTCGCTGCCGTCCAGGCGGGGATCCCATTCGGCAAAAATATCGTCTTGAGCCATTTGCGCTTCCTCCGCGCCATTTTATTCCGGCTGTTCCAAAATGTCAACTTAGGTGTAAGATGGTGGCATGACGATACGCGAACACTTCGGGGCGGCGCGCAAGATACTCTTCAAGTTCGGCTCCAACACCCTGGCCGGGGAAGACGGCAGGATCAACGCCGCGCTTCTGGCGGAATTCGCCGAGCAGGCGTCGGAAATGATGGCAGGGGGCAGGCAGACCGTGATTGTCTCGTCCGGCGCCCAGGTGGCGGGGCTTTCGGCGCTGGGCAAATGGGCGCGCAAGACGGACATACACTACCGGCAGGCGCTTTGCGCGGTCGGCCAGGTGCAGCTAATGGACGCCTGGCGCGGCGCCTTCAAGCCGCACGGGCGCAGCATCGCCCAAATCCTGCTGACCCGCGAAGACTTCGGCGACTCGATAAGGACCCTCAACATGCGCAACACCCTTTTCACCCTGCTCGACGAGGGCATAATCCCCGTAATCAACGAAAACGACACTGTGTCGGTCGAGGAAATCAAAATCGGGGACAACGACACGCTCGCGGCGCGCTCAGCCGTCCTGTGGAACGCCGACCTCATGGTGCTGTTCAGCGACATCGACGGCCTTCACGACAAAAACCCGAAGGACTTCCCCGACGCGCGCCTGGTCGAGGAAGTGCGCGACATCGAAGCCGCCCGCGAGGGCGTGGCCATCGGCGCCGCCAGCAGCTTCGGCACCGGCGGGATCGCCACCAAGCTCGAGGCCGCGCAGATGGCGCTGTCCTACGGCATCCCCACGGTGCTGGCCCACGGCGGCCGGCCGCGCTGCCTCGAGGCCCTCGCCGCCGGCGCCCAGAAAGCCACGCTTTTCGCCGCCTGACCGGCGCTTCGCGCGGGCTTTTGAGGCGCCGCCTTTTAAGGCGCGACCTTTTAAGGCGCGGCCTTTTAAAGGCGCGGGCTTTTCAGCATTCGGCTCCCCCGCCCAAACTGCGCGGCATTTGCCCCCGCCCGTAAAGGCTCCGATACGCGTCGAAGTACGATGCCCAGGGCGGGCCTCCGCCTTCCCCGGCGGCGGTGCCGCTCCTCGCCAGCACGCAGGCGCGGCGCAGGGAAAAGACGGAGCCGCCCGAGCCGACGGCCTTTTCGCGGTGGGCCTTTTCCCCGGCGGCCGGCACATAAACGGGCTCGCCGCAGGCGGCGCCGCAGGTCGCGCCGCAGGCTGAGCCGCCGGACAGGCCGCCGCCAGAGCCGTAGGCAAAGCCCCAGAGCAGCGAGGAAAGCGAGCGCTTTTTGCTGCCGGGCGGGATGCGGAAGCATTCCGCCCGGGCGACGCGAATGCCGTCCGGCAGGGCGGCGTTCATTTTTTCTGCAAACCCGCTCGGGGGGGAGCCGTCCGGAAAGTCGGCGGCGGCGATTTCCCCGCCGGCGCTGATGCCGATGGACAGGGGCGCGACGATTTCCAGCTTTGGCAGGGGGTTGAAGCCCTGCGTGTAAAGCGGGGCCAGGCCGGCGCGCGCCATCGCCATCGAGAAGATTTCGATTAGGCTCAGGTGCCCGTGAAAGACGGCGCTGCCTTCCTTGGAAAAGCTGAACAGAAGCCGGAGCACTCCCTGATCCGGCGCCGCCCTTCCCGCGCCCCCCGGGGCGGCGCCTTCCGCGGAAGCGCCTTCGCAGGCAGTGCCTGCCGCGGCGAAGCCCTTCCCTCCGGCGCTTTCACAGGCAGCGCTTTCGCCGGCTGTGCCAGCTCCAGCCGCGCCTTTCCCGCCAGCGCCTTCGCAGCCGGCGCTTTCCGCCGCCGCGCCGCCGCCGCCGCCGCGATTGCGCAGGACGCGCAGGCCCTTCCCGCAAACGCCGCAGGCAGCGCCGGCCGCGGCGAAGCTCTTCCCTCCGGCGCTTTCGCAGCCAGCGCTTTCGCCGGCAGCCGCGCCTTTCCCGTCAGCGCCTTCGCAGGCAGCGCCTTCCGCGGCGGAGCCCTTCCCTCCGGCGCTTTCGCAGGCAGCCGCGCCTTTCCCGTCAGCGCCTTCGCAGCCAGCGCCTGCCGCGGCGGAGCCCTTCCCTCCGGTGCTTTTGCAGCCAGCGCTTTCGCCGGCTGTGCCAGCTCCAGCCGCGCCTTTCCCTCCGGCGCCTTCGCAGCCGGCGCTTTCCGCCTCCGCGCCGCCGCCGCGATTGCGCAGGACGCGCAGGCCCTTCCCGCAAACGCCGCAGGCAGCGCCTGCCGCGGCGAAGCTCTTCCCTCCGGCGCTTTCGCAGCCAGCGCTTTCGCCGGCAGCCGCGCCTTTCCCGGCAGCCGCGCTTTCCGCCTCCGCGCCGCCGCCGCCGCCGCCGCGATTGCGCAGGACGCGCAGGCCCTTCCCGCAAACGCCGCAGGCGGCGCCGGCTGCGCAGGCCTCGGAGCAGGGGGGGGTTGGCTCGCCTTTGGCGGATTTCTCAAATTCCCCGCGCAGGTAGGCCCGGGAAACGCCGGAGGAAATCGGCTGCCACGGCAGGGGGGCGCCGGGCTCCCTGCCGGCGAGCGCCTCGCGCGCGGGCTCCGGATGTCGCTCCAGCGCCGCAAGCCAGGCCTCCCTCGAAAGGCGCTCCTGCCAGGCGTCCAGCCGGCTTCCCAGGCGGAAGGCCTCCTCGGCCAGGTCGCCGGCGCGCTCGCCGCCGCGGCTAAAAACGCCCTCGATCATGGACGCCAGCGGCTCGGAAACGCTCACTTTGTGGCCCTTGGGCTTGAGCCTTGAGCGGATGAAGTCGAGCTTGGCAAAGGCGGCCCTGCCGTCAAGCTGCGGCGCCCACTGGTACGGCGTGTGGGGCTTTGGCACGAATATGCCGACGCTGACGCTGAAGCGCATGGAGGCCCTTCGCGCGACGGCGCAGACAAAATTCGCAATCTCCTCCTCCTCGCAAAAGCCCGCCTGGGGCCCTGCGACGGGGGCCGGCGCCGGAGGCTCCCCCGAAAGCGGCGCGGGGATTTCGGGCGCGCCTTCCGCCGGCCCGCCGCCGCCCTGAGCCAGGGGGGGGGGGGCCGGCAGGGGGAGGCCTATCATGAAGTAAAACTTCGCGGCGCGCCAGCCGTTGCGCCTTGCCTCCAGGAGGATCTCGACGACATAGTCCTCCGACGCGCGCTTGTTCAACGCCATCTGCCAAAACTCAAGCGGGGTTTCCACGGCAAAGGTCAGGCCGCTTTTGCGCGTGCGGGAAACCTTTTCCAGAAGCGGGAGCGAAAACGTCGAGACGCGCAGCGAGGGAAGCTGGAGCGAAACGCGCCTGCCGGAAAAAAGGCCGTTAAGCGCGTCGGCAAGATCCCCGATGCCGGAATAGTCGCCGCTGGAAAGCGAGGACAGGCTGATCTCCCGGTAGCCGCCAAGCGAGACAAACTCGCCGGCCTCGCGGATCACGGCCTGCGCGGGCTTCTGGCGCATCGGGCGGGTCCAGTAGCCGGCGTGGCAGAAGCGGCAGCCGTTCGGGCAGCCGCGCATGATCTCAAGCGCCGCGTGCTGCTGGACGATCTTCATGCTGGGAACGGGATACACGGCGGCCGGCGAGGGCTCGGCGCCAAAGCCCATGTAAACGGCGCGGGCGGCGCTTTCCTTTCCCTTCACCCAGACGCTGGGATGCCCCCCCAGCCGCGCCAGCATGGCGGCCCTGGCGCCGCCGCCGCCAGAGGCGCGCTTGATTTCCAAAAGCTCCGCGGCCAGATCGAAGAAGCCGGCCTCGGCCTCGCCGATCCAGAACGCGTCGACGAAATTGCAGTACGGCAGGGGGTTCGAGACGGCAGGGCCCCCGGCGATCACCAGCGGGTCCCCCTCGCCGCGGGCGGCGCAGCGCAGGGGGATGCCTGAAACGTCGAGCATGGAAAGAATGCCGGAAAAGCCAAGCTCGTAGCCCAGGGTGAAAAGCAGCAGGTCAAGGCTCTTTAGGCTGATGCCGGTGTCAAGGCCGTAGAGCGGAAGCCCCATGCCCCTGAGCAGCCTCTCAAAGTCCGGCGCGGGGGCAAAGGCCCTGTCGCAGGAAACGCCGGGAATGCGGTTGAGCCCGCCGTAGATTATCCTCAGCGCCTGGTTCGACATGCCGATCTCGTACAGATCGGGAAAGGCGATGAGCGCCTGAAGGGGCTCCCCCTTTTCGGCGAGGCGGCCGTGCTCGCCGCCGGAGTAGCGCCCCGGCTTCTCGACCCCCAGGAGAAGCGCGCCTATGTCGACGGCCGGATCGACATAGCGCGTCATGCCGCGAGCTGCGTGTAGCGCCTGACGTGTATGCTAAGCGCCAGCCCGATGCCTATCATCGACGAAATCAGGGCCGAGCCGCCGTAGGACATGAAGAGAAGCGGGATGCCCGTTATCGGCATTATGCCCATGGTCATGCCGACGTTGATCAGGAAGTGGAAGCCGTACACGCCCACAAGCCCGGCGCAGATGTACGCGGCGAACGGGTCCGACGTTATCCGCATCACGCGCAGAAGGCGCAGGAAGAGCGTCAGGAAAAGCGCGAAGACCGCCATCCCGCCGACAAACCCCGCCTCCTCCGAAAACACCGAGAAAATAAAGTCGGTGCTCTGCTCCGGGAGGTAGCGGAAGTAGCCCTGCGTGCCCTGCAGAAAGCCGGCGCCGGTCAGCCCCCCCGCCCCTATTGCGGTGATGGACTGCGTGATGTTCCAGCCGGCCCCCCGGGGGTCGACGCCCGGATCGAGAAACACGACAAGGCGCATTATCTGGTAGTTGCGAAGCAGGCCGCGGGCGCCGTAGGACGCGCCCAGCGAAAGCGCCGCAATCGCGACGGCGTACAGTATCCAGAAAAAATACTTCTTCCGGTAGCGCAGGAAGCCGAAAAGCGCGATCGCGGCGATTATGCACAGCGACAGCGCTATGACTTTGACCAGGCGCGCGTTGCTGAGCACCTCAATCGCCGGGACGGGGGAGCGCAGGATGAAGGTCTGCCAGAACGGCAGCACCGTCAGAACCGACGTCAGCGCAAGGCACGCCACGGAAAAGACTATGTAGCGCTTCGAGATGCCGGCGACGAACGTCATGCAGAGAAGGATGGGGATGAACACAAGCGCCGTGCCCAGGTCGGGCTGGATGAAGACAAGCGCCATCGGGGCGGCGACTATGGCGCACGACACGGCGAAGCGGGCAAACGAGTTGGCGGCGCCCCTCGTGTCGGCAAGGTAGCGCGCCAGAAAAACCGTGGTGGTGATTTTCGCGAACTCCGAGACCTGAAGCCCGAAGCCCCCGACCCTGAGCCAGCGCTCGTGGTGGAGCAGCAGCGGAATCAGCGTGGCCAGGAACAGGTACGGCGCAAACTTGTGGAGGCGGCGGTAGTTGAGCATGGAAAGCCCGACGGCGATGGCAAGGCCGGCGCCGGCCCAGACTATCTGCCTCACGTACTCGTCGGAGGCGGCGCCGCCGGCCGTCACGCCCGCCGAGTAGATGAACACTATGCCAATCGAGACAAGGCCCATAACCGGCAGGAGAATCAGGTAGTCGAGCTCGAAGACCTTCCGGGATATCATCACTGCCTCCGCCGCAGCATGTGGTGCAGGCCCAGGCTGCGCACCGACTGCTCGAAATTCTGCTCCGTGAAAATTCCCTGCAAAACGGCCGCCGTCGCCCAGGTCGCCCACCACTCCCACTCGTTGGCGGCCTCGACTATCGCCGACACCACCACCTGCTCCTCTATGTCGTAGGAGCCGTAGGGCCCAAAGGCCGTGAACCACGAGTGCCAGCGATCCTCAAGCCCGACCTCCGCGGTGCCGGTCTTCCCGGCCACGGGCGTGCGGATGCCGCCAAGCGCGAAGCGCGCCGTCCCCTCGGTTATCGTCGCGCGCAGATCGCTGCGCACCGCCGCGAAAACTGCCGGGTCGATGTCGGACCTGATCAGCGCCTCAGGCCGCGTCCGCTCCAGAACCTCGCCGGTGATCGGGTGGCGCACCTCCTTGAGCAGGCGCGGCCTGTAAATCGTGCCGCCGTTTACGACCATCGCCACGGCGTTGGCCATCTGCAGCGGGGTGACAAGCGTCCAGCCCTGCCCTATGGCCATGTTCATCGTGTCGCCGTCGAACCAGGGCTCGTGGAAGCGGCGCTGCTTCCACTGCGGAGTCGGCAGGAAGCCGGCAACCTCGCCCGGAAGGTCGATCCCGGAAAGGGCGCCGAAGCCCATCTCGCGCGAGTAGTGGACGATGCTGTCGACGCCCAGGAAGTCGCGCCCGATCACCCAGTAGTAGATGTTGCAGGACTGCGCAAGCCCGGCCATCAGGTTCACCCTGCCGTGGCCGGCGCGGCGCCAGCAGTGCCACGTCCTGCCGCCGAAGCGGATCGCGCCGTGGCAGACGACGGTGTGCTGCGGCGCAACCACGCCCTGCGAGTGTATCCCCACGGACAGCACCATCTTGAAGGTGGAGGCCGGAAGGTAGGCGGACTGTATCGACCTGTTGAGGAGCGGGTTGTTCGGGTTCGCAAGCAGCGCCTGGTAGGCCGCCGCGTCGCCCCGGACGAAAATGTTCGGGTCGAACCAGGGGTAGGAAACCATGGCCAGCACCTCGCCGGTCCCCGGGCGCAGCACCACGATGGAGCCCATCCTGGGGCCCAGCGCCTCCTCGGCAAGCTGCTGTATGCGCCTGTCGATGGTCAGCACCAGGTTCTTGCCCGTCTCCGGCGGCACGCGGCTGCCCTGGCCGGCGATGCGAAGGCCGCGGGCGTCCACGACCCTGGTCTCAAGGCCGTGCCTGCCGCGCAGGAGAAGGTCGTACTGGCGCTCGATGCCCGTCCTGCCTATGATGTCGCCCTGCTGGTAGCCGTAGTTGAACAGGCGAACAAGCTCGTCGCGGCTTATGTCGCCGACGTAGCCGACGACGTGCGCCAGGCTGCCCATCTCCGCGTAGCTGCGCACCGACCTGTTGGCCCACGACACGCCCGGCAGCGAGGCGCGGCGCTCGGCAAGCGCCGAGACGACCTGGAACGAGACGCTCCCGGCGATCTCCATGGGGTGGAAAAGCCGGCTGTAGCGCTGGGGAATCCTCGCCTCGATTTCCTCGGGGGGAATGCCCAGGATGGGCGAGAGCGTCCTGGCCAGCTCCGGCAGCCCCCCCCGCGGGACCTCCGCCGGGATGATGCTGACCGAGAAGGTGTCGACGTTCGTCGCCAGCGGGCGGTCAAAGGCGCGGTCGAAAATCTCGCCGCGCTGCGCCCGCACGAGCTCGGTGCGGCGCGATATGTCCTGCGCCTGCGCCCTGTGCAGATCGCCGGAGAGAATCTGCATGCTGAACAGCCGGACGCCGTACAGGAAAAAAAGCGCGACGAAGAAAAACCTCAGAAAGCGTATGCGCGCCTCAAGCCCGCGCCTGGCGTCCTCGCTCCGATCGGGCATCACGAAACTCCCTTCCCCACAAGCAGGGCATCAAACCGCCTCAGAAAGGCGAACAGAAGCGGCGCCGTGCCGGCGTTGAGCGCCAGCTCGGCCCAGAGCGTCGGCGCCGCCAGCGGATAGGCCGGAACGGCGCCCTGAAAGGCAAGGCTCAGCAGGAACAGAATCGCCGCCTTCGCCAAAGTCGCCAGCGCGCACAGCGCCATCGGGACAAGGACGCGGCCCAGAATCACCTTCCCGCGCAGGAGGCCGGCAAGCGCCCCTATCAGGGTGCGCACCAGCGCGTTCAGCCCCACAGGCGCCGCCGAGACCATGTCCAGCGCCACCCCGCTGAAAAAGCCCGAAACCTGCCCGGTCATAAGGCCGTTCAGGTACGCCGTGTAGACGACGATCCCCAGCGCCAGGTCGGGAACCGCGCCGAACAGGGAGACGCGGGCGAGCAGGGTGGACTGAAGCGTCGCCGCGATGAACACGAAAACGGCCGTCCAGGCGACGTTTTTCGCCACGGTGCCCCCGCTACATCCCGCCGGAGGCGGCGCCTTCCGGAGCCCCGCCGCAGGCAAGCGCCTCCGCCTGCATGAGCCTCTCGTCCAGCGTCTCGATGACGAAGACGTGCTCCAGGCGCGAGAAGTCGATCAGCGGCTGAAGCTCAACCTCCATCGAGATGTCGTGCTCGCTGTAGACGACCCTGCTCACCCTGCCGATGTTGATGTCCGGCGGGTACACCCCGCCAAGGCCGCTGGAAACCACGATGTCGCCGCGGCTGATCTCGTCCCTGGCGCGCTTGGGGACGAAGCGCATGAGCAGGTAGGCGCCGGGGCTCCCCTGCCCCTCGACTATGCCCTCGAAGCGCGAGGCGGCCAGCCGGGCCGACACGAAAAGGTTCGAGTCGTGCACCGGCAGGACGAGGCTCTCGAAGGGCCTGGCCTGAATCACCTTCCCGACCAGCGCCTGCGTCCCGCCCTGCCAGGCGATGACCGGCATGTCCCTGGAAACGCCGGCGCGCGAGCCCTTGTTGATCACGATCGCCGAGAAAAGGTTGTCCGGGTCCCTGCCGACGATCCGCGCCGGGATGTGGCGGAAGGCCAGCTCCTGCGAGAAGCCGAGCTGCTCGCGCAGGCGCACGTTCTCCCGGCTGATCTCCGCGGCCGTGCGCTCCAGCCTCTCGTAGCGGGCCAGGCGCTCCAGAAGCTCCGCATGCTCCTCGCGAAGCCTGGCAAGCTCCCTAACGGCAAGCGCCGTGCCGGAAACGAGGGCCGAGGCCCCGTCAACCGCGCCGCGCGCCCCTGAAACCACCGAAAAGCCCGCGTCGCGAAAGCCCAGCAGGTTCTGCGTCGAGACTATCAGCGCCAGAAGCGAGGACAGGGCAAGCCCCGCGAAGACGCAAAGCTCCGGAGAGAAGCGGGTTTTCAGCAGTCCGGCCTTCCTTTTCATGGCCCTACCTGTTCAGGCTGTCGTAGGCCGCCCTGGAGCTGTCGCTGCCCTTGATGAAGTCGTAGTACTTGCCGGCGCCCAGCGCCACGCAGTTCATGGGGTTCTCGGCGATGAAAACCGGGACGCCGGTCTCCGCCGAAAGGTACCTGTCAAGCCCGCGCAGAAGCGCCCCGCCGCCCGTCATGACGATGCCGCGCTCCACGATGTCGGCGGCCAGCTCCGGCGGCGTCTTGCCCAGCGTCGCCTTGACGTTCTCGACGATCTCGCTCACCGTGTCGCGCAGCGCCTCCCTTATCTGGTCCGAGCCAATCTTGAAGCGCTGGGGCAGGCCGTTCGCGGCGTTGGTGCCCTTGACCTCGACCTCCATGAGGTTCTCGTCCGGCACCGCGTTGCCAATCTCGATTTTGAGGTACTCGGCCATGGGCTGGCCGATGATGAGGTTGTGGACGTTCCGCACGTACTTGATGATGGCCGAGTCGAACGCGTCGCCGCCGACCCTTATCGAGTCGCTGACCACCATGCCGGAGAGCGAGATGACCGAAATCTCGGTCGTGCCGCCGCCTATGTCGCAGACCATGTGGCCCGCCGGCTCGTAAATGGGTATGTCGGCGCCGATGGCCGCCGCCAGGCTCTCCTCGATGACCACCACGTCGCGGGCGCCGGCCTTGTAGGCGCTTTCCTCGACGGCCCGGCGCTCGACCTCGGTGATGCTGGAGGGGATGCCGATGACCATGCGCGGCTTGACGAAGCGGTAGCGCGGCAGGACGCGGGAGATGAAGTGGCGGATCATCTTCTCGGTCGACTCAAGGTCGGCTATGACGCCGTCGCGCAGGGGGCGTATCGTCAGGATGCCCTCCGGCGTCTTGCTCAGCATGCGCTTCGCGTCGGCGCCGACGGCGATAATGCGCTTCGTCCCCCGCTCCACCGCCACGACCGACGGCTCGTTCAGCACGATGCCCTTGTTCCTCACGCAGATAATCGTGTTGCATGTCCCCAGGTCCATGCCTATGTCAGATGAAGTAGTGCCAAACATAGCCCCTCCGTGCAAAAATTGGGAAGCGCCGGCCGGCCGCGGCCCGCAGGCGGGCGGCGCTTCCTTTGCGGCCTTACGACGAAAGCCGCGCTATAGCCCCCAAATGCGCCGGGTCGAGGTCCCTGGCGCGGCGCCACTCGGCGCGGGCCTCGACGGCCTGCCCCTGAAGCGCGCGCATCTCCCCCAGCCTGAATCGCGCCTCGGCGCTCTCGCCGAACTCCCCGATCACGCCCTCAAGCTGCGCCACGGCCCCGTCCGCGTCGCCCAGCCTCCCCAGCACGTCCGCCAGAAAGAGGCGCGCCCTCAGCGCCGAGCGGGAGTCCACCGAGACGGCGGCGCTGCGCGTCAGGTAGGCGCGGGCCTTCTCAAGCTCGCCCAGCGCCGCGTAGGACTCCGCCATGTAGAGAAGAAGCAGCGCCGAGGGCCTGGTCGTCCTCAGCGCCTCGGCAAAGGCGATCACGCTGCTTTCGTAGTCGCCCAGCGCCGCATATGCCAGCCCCAGAAACTCGGGGATGTCCGAGGCGCCGTGCCCCAGCTCCCGCGCCCTCTCCAGGTAAAGCGCCGCGAGGTCGGCGAACCCGTCGCCCTTGTGGAAATAGGCCTTTCCCAGCACGTAGAACAGGCGCCCGTCCTCCCGGCCCTCGCGCAGAAGCATGGCCTTTCGCAGCGCCCGAATGCCGTCGTCGAAGTAAAAGCCGGCTCTGAAGCTGTCCGCGTGGGAAATGCCAAGCTGGTAGGCGGAAAACCCGCGCATGGTGAGGAGGAAGTAGTCAAGCGGCCTTGAGCCCAGGCCCTCGATGGCAAGGGCGCGGGCCTCGGCGAAGGAGCCGGCCTCCCAGAGCCGCAAAATCTCCGCGCGCGCCGCCCTGTGCCCGCCCGGGCGCGATCCGCCGGAAATCTGCGACAGCGCCGAGGCGCTCCCGACCGCAACCGCGGCAAGCGCCAGCGCGGCAAGGAGAAGCCGCCCGCGCCGGGGGGGTTTTCGGTAGGTGAGCCTGTTTCTTCTAGTAATGCGGGTCGCTCCTTCCGCCCGGCGCGCCGGGCCCTGCTCTTCAGAGATACCCTATTTTCGGCAAGATGTCAACTCGGGTTAAGCCGGCCCCGCGGAAATCAATTTTCGGCTGACTTCAGGACGTCAACCAGCTTCTGGCAATCCAGAAGGCAGCCGAACATGATCCTCGACAGCGGAAGTTTCGAGCCGGTTTTCTGCTTGTGGGTCTTGACGCAGTTAAGGGCGATTTTGCGAGCGACGTTCAGCGCCTGCTGCGCGCACTCGTCCTCGACGCGACAGAAGTCCTCGCCGAAATGCGCGTCCAAAAGCCAGTGCATCGACTCCACGGACCATTCAAGGCGGGCGTGCCGCAGCAGTTCCTCCGCGCTAAGTTTCCGGCTGGAAATGTAGCAATGCCATTCGTCGCTCGTTTGGCCCTTGCACTCGAACTGGCGGCGTATCGCCCCAACGCACGAAAGGTTCTTCCATCCGGCCCCGGCCAGCCAGCCCACCTCATGGGTGACGAACCCGGCGCGGGTCTCAAGCCTGCCCCCGTTCTTCTCGAACGTCCGGAAAACGTCCATGGCGTTCCTCAGGGCGTCGTCCCCGACGTATTCCTCGATGTCCTTTTTCAGCGTCGGCTGGTTGTCCTTGGCGTTCAGAAGGTAATCGGCCTTCTTCTCGACGATCAGCTCGGCGGTTTCCTTCTGGCAATGCATCGCATCGGCGACTATCATGCAGCCCTCGACCTCGAGAAGACTTATAAGCTCGCGGACGGCGGGTATCTCGTTGCTTTTCCCGTCCGCCTTCAGCCCGGCGAGGGTCAGCCCCGCGTCCGCGACGTGGGCGCTGACTATGTGCATCGGGCTTTCGTACCTGTCCATCCTGCCGGTGGAGCGTATCGTCTTGCCGTCGAAGGAGATCGTCATCCCCTCCGTCCCCTCGGGCAGAAGCGACTGCGTCCATCTCGTCAGGCAACGGTTCAGCGATCTTGGCTCGACGATTTTCAGCAGGCAAAGCAGCCAGTAGTAGCACGGCACCCTTTCTATGCCGAAGCTCTCGGCCAGCAGGCTCCCGATGCGCTCGCTGTCCGCCCACTGGCTGATCTGGCAGACGTTTTTCAGGCCGCACAGGGTGCCCAGTACCACGATAGTCAGCGCCTCGCCGACGCTGTGGAAGTAGCCCTTGTGTTCCCTGCTTGTCTCGACATCCGCAAGGTGCCTGGCTATGTTGCGGTTTTCATCCATGGCTTCACTTTATATCATGATACCGGATGTGAAAATTGATTTCCGTGAGCCGGCCCCGGGCCGATCGGCGCGGCGCCGCGGCGGCTTTCCATGGCGCCCGATTCCGGGTTCGTTCGCAGAAAAAGCCTTGCGCATTCAGCGGTATTTATGGTACACTGAGCAGGCAGCGGAGCTTTCCCGCCCTTCGGGCTTGGCCCTTCCGGTTCGGGGCTCGGGGCCGCCGGCTCCGCAAGGCAGGCTAATGAAGGCTATGAGGGATACCAGGCTAATCAAGGCGCTGATTGCGGCGTTCGCCGTGCTGGCCGGCGTCAACATACTCTTCTCGACGCTGGCCAGCACGGCATCCTCCGCCATGTCCGAGGCGTACATACTCAGGAGCGAGATACGGGACGCCATTTTCGGCATGAGGATAGGCTTCGTCAACCTCACCAGGCAGGCGCGGTCCTACGTCATGAGGGTGGAGCCGGGCGACGCGCTCCTTTACCGGGAGGAGCTGCGCCTGTTCTGGGAGGCCCACCGGAGCTTCCTCGAAACAGGGCCCCTTGAGAGCGAGGTTTACCTGCTTGACCGCGCCATGGAGTTTCATGAAGCGATAAGGGAAAGGGACGCGCAGGCCTTTGAGGCGGTGGCCCGGGGCCGCCCGGACCTTGCCCTGGACATCATCCACGACCCGCTGGTCGTGCAGTACTGGGTCGCCTTCATCCGCTTTTTCGACGAGCTGGACCGCGCCACCGCCGTGCGCGCCCGGGAGCTGGTGGGCGCGGCGACGCGCAGCGCGGCGCTGTTCGGGAGGCTGGCCAACGGCGCCACCCTTTTGTTCGCCGTCAGCGTCAGCGGAACCATGCTGGCGCTGGGCGAGACCAAGGCCGCCATCAAAAGGGAGCGCGAGGCCCGCGAGCTGACCCAGACGCTCCTTGACTGGGCGCCGCTGGTGATCGACCTGTGGGACGACTCCCGCAGGCTCATCAGCACCAGCCGGCAGTCCGTGGAAATGTACAGGCTGTCAAGCCAGGAGCAGTACCTCGAGCTTTACGACAGCCTGTCCCCCGAGCGCCAGCCCTGCGGGGGGCTTTCCCGGGATCTGGCGCGGGAGCGCCTGGACGAGGGCTTCAGGGAGGGCCACTGCAGCTTCGAGTGGATGCACAGGACGTCAGGCGGCGATCCCCTGCCCGCGAAAATCACCCTGGCGCGCTTCAGCGCAGGCGGCAGGGACATGCTGGTGTCCTACACAAGCGACATGCGCGAGGAGAAGCGCCGCGAGCTGGCCGAGGAGGAGAGCCGCGCGAAGACCCGCTTCCTGGCGCGCATGAGCCACGAAATCCGCACGCCCATGAACGCCGTGCTCGGCATAACCGAGATACAGCTCCAGAACGCCGTCCACCCGCCGGAGACCGAGGAGGCCTTCCTGCGCATCTACAGCTCGTCGAACCTCCTGCTCACCATCATAAACGACATACTCGACCTCTCGAAAATCGAGGCCGACAAGATGGAAATCGTCCCGGCCGCCTACGACATGGCCAGCCTCATAGTGGACACCACGCAGCTAAACCTCATGCACATCGGCAGCAAGCGAATCGACTTCAAGATCGAGGTCGCCGAGCGGCTCCCGGCCTACGCCGTAGGCGACGAGCTGCGGATCAAGCAGATCCTCAACAACCTGCTCTCAAACGCGTTCAAGTACACCTCGTCCGGCCATGTGACTCTGTCGTTCGGCATGGAGCCGGCCGAAAAGGCGGGCGAGTTCGTCCTGGTCGTCCGCGTGAGCGACACCGGGCAGGGCATGACCCAGGATCAGATATCCCACCTGTTCGAGATCGAGTTCACCCGGTTCAACCTGAACACCAACCGCGCCATCGAGGGCAGCGGGCTTGGGATGATGATATCCCACCAGCTCATCACAATGATGCAGGGCGGCATATCCGTCGAGAGCGAGCCCGGCAAGGGCAGCTCCTTCACCGTGCGCATCCCCCAGAAGCCCCACGGATCGGAGTCGCTCGACAGGGAAACCGTCGAAAACCTGCAGAACCTCGAGGTCACCCAGAAATCCCTCAGGCGAATCACCAGGTTCACCCGCGAGCCCATGCCGTACGGCCGGGCGATGGTCGTCGACGACGTCGAGTCAAACCTCTACGTCGTCAAGAGCTTCCTGATGCCGTACAAAATCTCCGTGCAGGCCGTAACCAGCGGCTACGAGGCCGTCGACAGGGTAAGGGCCGGCGAGGAGTACGACATAATCTTCATGGACCACATGATGCCCGGCATGGACGGCATAGAGGCGACGAAGGCCATGCGAGCGCTGGGCTACAAGCTCCCGATCGTGGCGCTGACGGCCAACACCTTCAAGGGCGCCACCGAGATGTTCACGGGCAACGGCTTTTCCGGGTTCATCTCAAAGCCCATCGACCTGAACCTTCTGAACTCGTACCTGCTGCGCTTCATCCGCGACAGGCAGCCGGCCGAGGTCATCGAAAGCGCCAGAAGCAAAAAGGCCGACTCGGAAAGCGCCGCCGGCCTCCCGGGCCTTTCCGAGTCGTTCCTGCTGGACGCCGGCAAGGCGCTGGCCGCGCTTGAGTCCGCGATTCCCGCCCTGGAATTCTCGAAGGGCGCGCTGAAGGACGCCGCCGCCCAGGCGCACTCCATGAAAAGCGCCTTCGCCAACATCGGGCGCAGCGATCTGTCGATGTACGCGGCGGCGCTTGAGATAGCCGGGCGGAAATCCGACGCCAGGACGGCAAAGGCGCTGGCCCCCCGGCTTGCCGAAATCCTGCGCGAGGTCATCGAGGAGCTTTCGCCCGAGGACTCGGGCGCCGACGGCGCCGACGAAGACCTGCCGCTTCTGCTGGCCTCGCTCGAAGCCATAGCGCGGGCCTGCGGGCAGTACGACATAGACGCGGCGAAGGAGGCGCTTGAGCGGCTCGGCCAGAGGCCGCACTCGAAGAAGCGCAAAAAGCTGATAAATGAGATAGCCGCCAACTTGCTTTACGGCGACTTTGACGAGGCCGCCGCGCTGGCGGCCCGGCTCGCCCGCCGAGCGGCGGCCGGCGAGACAGGGTAAGGGAGGCATGCCTGTGGAAGCGAAGAAGAAATCCATCCTGCTGGTCGACGACAGCACGACAAACCTGACCCTGGTCAACGCCATCCTGTCCGGCGCCTACACCCTGTACACCGCCATAAGCGGCGCCAGAATGCTCAAGCTCCTGCAAAACATAAGGCCCGACCTTATCCTGCTCGACATCGAAATGCCGGAGATGGACGGCTACGAGGTTCTCAGGCGCCTAAAAAGCGACGCCGGCACCGCCGGCATCCCCGTGGTCTTCCTCACGGCGCACGAAATGGGCGACGCCCCAAAGCCCCTCCCCGAAGGCGCCGCCGGCTGCATCACGAAGCCCTTTGCCCCCCAGCACCTGCTGGGCAGCATCGAGCGCATCTTCGCCGAGCAGGAGCGCCGCGGCGCCTCCTGAGCGGCTCGGCGATCATGCCGAGATCCACGCCGCGCCTTTCCCGCGCCCCCGCGGCAAGCGGGAAAGCCCCGCCGGCAGCCGCCCCCGTGAGGTCAGTCTCGTCCGCGCTGGGGTACGCCCCCCACCAGTCCCATACCCACTCCCACACGTTCCCGTGCATGTCGTATAGGCCCCAGTCGTTCGGCTCCAGCCGCCCCGCTTCGCGCGTCATGCTGTTTGAGTTCCTGCTCGTCCGCGCGCAATCATCGATGTCGGCATCCGTGTCGCCAAAGCTCCACTGCGTCGCCGTTCCGGCGAGCGCCGCGAACTCCCACTCCGCCTCCGTCGCCAGGCGGAAGCCGCCGGCGCTCCAGTTCACCGTTGCCGCGTCCCAAGCCTGACTCTCACCCCGTCACCGAGTGAAATTTTCTCATGTCAAAAGCAAGCCGCCCGAAATCTGCACCAGAGACGGCGTTCGCTTGCTCGGCGAAAACCATTCGTTTGAAATGGCACCCAAGCTGTTTGGCATTCTCGACCTGCGGATAAGGCTGGAACGGCAAAGCGCATAAAGAGCCGACTCGAGTTCAGGCATGGCGAGTGGAAGACCGCCTAGAGTCGCCATGCGCCCGCGGCTATCTTTTGGTTTTCAAAACGCGCGGCCAAGGCCGATGCCGAACCTGATGTGGTGCAATGCGCCGCCAGATCTGCGCCGATCACCATAATAATTCCATCTGGTGACATTTCCGATTGTGATTGGAAAACTTACAAACGGGTTTATGAAAAAGCCGCCCGGCCGGCCAAAGTCGATTTTCCAGCCCGCCGCCGGGGCAAGCATAAACCCAAAGACATTGCGATAATTACCACCACTCCCGCGATCGCGCACTGACCAGCCCCCTCCCGCGCCAAGCTCGATGTAAAAGGATCGCAGCGGGAAAAAACGCAATGTTGCCACCAGTCCAATGACCCCAGAATAGTCCTCTATTACGCCGCCCATTTCCGAAGCCGTAAAGTTTCCAAAAAGATTTCCGCCCAAGGAAAAGGCGCTGCTTAACCTTCTGTCGTATCGGTAGCCGAGCCCCCCGAAAGACATCTCGCCGGAACTCCAGTTTGCGGGAATGTCACCATCGGCTCTTTCGCGCCGTTCCCTCGGCTGGCGAGGCTCCCGGGGGGCGCACGGCTCCCTTGGCTGGCGCAAAGCAGGGCCTGGAGGGGGGCGGCCACGGCAACCGCGCTCTGCGCGTCGCCGCCAGTCAGCAGCGCGGCAAGGTCGGCCATTATGCCCACTTCAAAACAGGGGGGAAGATTCAGGCCCGGGCCGAAAGCTCCCTTTTGAGATCCTCTACCGTGTACCCCTGATCGATAAGGGCAAGCAATTGCCTTTCCTTTTCCGCCATGCCTTTTTCCATGCCTTCCTCGATGCCGTCTTCCCAGCCCTCTTCCCACCGGACTTCCAGCGCGGTCTCATGATCCCATTCGATATCAAACACGTTCATCTCTTCCTCCGTCATTTTTCCCCAGTAATCCAAGAGATAACCCTTCGCCTTGCACTCCCGAACCGCGCTCCGTATCGCGGCGC
>Ga0209755_10002005_pt1 | contig 29191 bp, 22 predicted proteins | sample TergutCo191P1_FD_187301 | JGI IMG/M metagenome (GOLD analysis project Ga0209755, IMG submission 187301) | Cornitermes sp. P1 segment gut microbial communities from Petit-Saut dam, French Guiana - Co191P1 (SPAdes) (version 2) | ecosystem: Host-associated > Arthropoda: Insects > Digestive system...
CGCAATTCCAACATTTCTTTTGGGAATAGATTTCTGTCCATATGCATCCACTCCATATTTTATTACTTCATGGATATGCAATGGCAGATTGTCCGTATGTGTGCCGTGTACCGCAGAAAAAATTTACTTTAATGGGTTTTATTTTAACAAAGAGAACAGTCTCTTGCTACATTAATTTTTGCAAGCGGCTTTTTGTGTTGCGGATTATGTATTTGGGATTAAGTTCGGCATCTCGCCTTGTTTGTACATATTGGACAAATATGGCAGCGTATATTCGGTAGTGGGTGATGATGTATGACTTTAATACAAAAACAAATTATTGCGGATATGCGTTCCAATGGCGCAAGTTATGCCGAAATTGCAACAACGCTGGGATTATCGAAAAATACTGTTAAATCCTACTGCCAACGAAATAAACTTGTTCAAACCACTATTGTAAAAAATGATAATTGTACATATTGCAAGCAATGCGGCACAAAATTTGAAATCATCAAGGGCAGAAAAGCTAAAGTATTCTGTTCCGATAAATGCCGCGCCGCATGGTGGGTAGCGCATCCCGAAAAACTTAATCGCAGGGCTACATATAATTTTACCTGTGCGTTCTGTGGCGCAAATTTTACCGCATATGGCAACAAACAGCGAAAGTTCTGCAACCATGCCTGTTATATAGCCAGCCGCTTTGGGGCAAAGGTGGCTTTATGAACAGCGAACAATTCAAAAGAGAGCGGCAATACCAAAGCACCATCGCCATCGTAAAAACGATGCTAAAGAATAGCTTTATAAACGAGGATGAATTTTGTCAGATTGATACAATGTTATTGGAAAAATACCGACCATTATTGGGCGGTTTAAAGGTCGGAATCCAGCAGAAAACCCTTGATTTATCGGGCAAGTTGAGTGATTAATGGTCGGTAGGAAGGAGGGCTTTTATGCGGAAAATCCATAAAATCGAAGCCGCGACACTCAAACTACCAACCAGAAAACGGGTAGCGGCTTATGCGCGGGTTTCATTGGAAAACAGTCGCCTGTTGAATTCGCTTTCTGCCCAAGTTAGCCATTACAGCAATCTCATCCAAAAAAATCCCGAATGGGAATATGTGGGCGCATACGTTGACAGCGGCATATCGGGTACGACCACAGGCAGAGATGAATTCCAACGTCTCATCGCTGATTGCGAAGCCGGAAAGATTGATATTGTGCTAACAAAATCCATCTCGCGCTTCGCAAGAAATACCGTTGACCTTTTGACAACAGTACGCCGCTTTAAGGAAATTGGCGTTGATGTGCGTTTTGAAAGGGAAGGCATCAATTCCTCATCTGCCGAAGGCGAAGTTATGCTGAGTATTTTGGCATCTTTCGCACAGGAAGAAAGTAGAAATACCAGCGAAAACATAAAATGGGCAATTCGGAGCGGCTTCCAAAAAGGCAAGCAAAGTTCTACACAAATTTATGGGTATAGCTGGGATGGCGCAAATTTTGTGCCAAAACCCGATGAAGCTGAAATAGTGCGTTTTATTTTTGCTGAGTATCTTGCCGGAAATTCCCCACATAAAATTACGGCAAATCTTAACCAAATGGGAATAAAGGCAATGTACGGAGGCAAATTCTATCAGCGTACAATTATTTCCATGCTCAATAATGAGAAGTATATTGGCACAATCATAATGCAAAAAACATTTGTTGCCGACCACATCACCAAAGAAAAGCGGAAAAACAACGGTGAGCTTCCGCGCCACATCATCGAAAACGCACACCCTGCCATTATTGACCGCGATACTTTCGACAGGGTACAAGAACGCTTAAAAGCGCGGAAAATCGAAGTGGAAAGAACAGCCTTTACAGGCAAAATTCACTGCGAGGTTTGCGGCGTAGGCTTCCAACGTTCCACCAAACAATACAAGGGCAACAAAACCAAATTTATGCAATGCACAAATAAAAAACATGGAAAACCATGTGATTGCGATACAAGGCAAATCCCCGAAAAAGTCCTCGAAGCTGTAACTGCCGAGGTTTTGGGGATTGATGAGTTTGATGTAAATATTTTTCATGAAAGAATAAGGCAAATTGTAGTGCCTTCAAAGAACATACTAATTTTCCATTTTAATAACGGCAAAACTGCAACACGCGAATGGAAGTCCACGGCAAGCAAAGATTGTTGGACACCCGAACGCAGAGCGGCACAAGCCAAACGACAGAAGGGGAAAATTGCTTCTGAGGCAACACGCAAAGCCCAAAGCGAGGGACAAAAAGCGCATTATGCCGCGCACCCCGAACGCCGCCAAGCCGACCGTGACCGCATGAAGAAATATATGGCTGAGAATCCCGATTGGGATAAAGAGTTTAGAAAAGCCGATGCCGCAAACAAATCTGAATGGTGGACACCCGAACGCAGAGCGGCGCAGTCCGCACGGCGCAAGGCTTACTTTGCCAGAATAAAAGCCGCAGAGGGGGAAAATGGATGACCGCGAGAACAATTACTACTATTCCGGCAACAATTCTCCAACATACATCTGCGCCAATAAATGCACTCCGAAAGCGGCGCGTTGCCGGGTATGCAAGGGTCAGCACCGACACTGATGAACAGCTTACTTCGTATGAGGCGCAGGTGGATTATTATACAAATTACATTAAAAGCCGCGAGGATTGGGACTTTGTGGACGTTTACACGGACGAGGGCATTTCTGCCACTAGCACCGCAAAGCGTGTCGGATTCAATAAAATGGTTAAGGATGCACTCGCAGGGGAGATTGACCTTATTGTAACAAAAAGTGTGAGCCGCTTCGCTCGGAACACGGTGGATAGTCTTTCCACTATACGCAAATTGAAAGAAAAGGGAACAGAGGTGTTTTTTGAAAAAGAGTCTATATGGACATTTGACAGCAAGGGCGAGTTGTTAATCACAATTATGTCATCGCTGGCACAAGAAGAGTCCCGAAGCATATCCGAAAACGTAACATGGGGACATCGGAAGCGTATGCAAGATGGCAAAATTAGTGTGCCATACAGCCGCTTTCTTGGCTTCGATAAAGGTGAAAACGGCACTCTCATCGTAAACGAAAAAGAAGCTGAAGTGGTGCGGATTATTTTCAAAATGTTCCTTGATGGTGGCACTCCCCATTCCATTGCCAAATATTTATCAGCACAGGGTATTCTTTCTCCCGGCGGAAAACCAAAATGGAGTGCCTCAACCGTCCAAAGTATGCTCAAAAACGAAAAATATCGAGGCGATGCCTTGTTGCAGAAGAGTTACACAGTAGATTTTTTGACGAAACGGATGAAAATTAATGAAGGGGAAGTGCCGCAATATTATGTGGAAAAGGCACACCCTGCCATAATTGAGCCAGCGGTTTTCGAAGTTGTGCAACAGGAAATTGCGAGAAGGAAAGTTGGCAAGTCTGCCGTCAATCGCCACAGTGGGGCGAGCATATTTGCCAGTAAAATAAAATGTGGGCAATGTGGGTCATGGTACGGTAGCAAAGTATGGCACTCGAATAGCAAGTATCGCCGCACAATTTACCAGTGTAATCACAAGTTCAAAGGCGAAGAAAAGTGCGGCACTCCACATTTCGATACGAAAGCCATAAAAGAGCGGTTTGTTTCTGCTATGAATAAACTGCTAATCGACAAAGACGAGATTATCGCCAACCTTACGGCAATTATAAACACGCTATTTGATACATCTTCCCTTGAATCTGAGCGGTCAATGTTGCAAAGCGAATTGGCAGTCACGGCAGAATTAATCCAAAAATATGTGGATGAAAATGCCCGAAATGCCATAGACCAAGCGGAATACCAAGAAAAATATAATGCCTTAGCGGAGCGGTTTAGTGCGGCACAAACCCGGCTTGATGCGGTCTTGGCGCAGATATCAAGCGCGAATGCACGAGGGCAGTCCATTGGGGTTTTTGTTGCCGAATTGGAAAAACAAGAAGGCTTGCTTGGCGAGTTTGATGACGATTTGTGGTGTAGCCTTGTTGATTACGCTTTGGTTCATAGCAAGGATGACATGAGGTTTATTTTCAAAGATGGCAGTGAAATCCAAGCATAGAAACATTTTATCCCATCGGAGATTTGGCTTCGGTGGGATTTTTTGTGCCTCAAAGTTTGCCTACGCATCCAGCACTGTCCGTGGTATAATTGCCTTAGAAGCGGTGCGAAGAAATGCCCAAATGCACCAAACTCGTCCTCAGTTTGCACCAAAGTTGTCCTCTGTGCAAGAGGTAATTGTATCAAACTCGCCAGTAAGATAGACGATGGCATTTCCGGCACGACCTTCGAACGACCTTCATTTAAACGGATGATTGACGATATCGAAGCCGGGGGCATTACCATTGTTTTGTGCAAAGACCTCTCGCGGCTCGGCAGAAATAACGCAATGGTGGCGTATTACACGGAAATTTTCTTTATAGAAAACCGTGTGCGCTTCATTGCCTTAAATGACGGCATTGATACAGCTTTTGGTGATAACGAAATAATGCCGTTCAAATCTGTTATAAACGAGTATTACGCACGGGATATTTCCAAGAAAATCCGCTCGGCTTATAAAATCCAAGCGCAGAGGGGCAATTACACAGGGGTTGTTCCACCTTTTGGATATATCAAAAACCCTGAGAACAAGTACCATTTAATCCCCGACCCACAAACCGCTCACTTCGTTAAAAAAATATTTACGATGGCGGCAAGTGGCAATGGTACAGCGATAATTGCGCGAACATTGAGGGAAGAAAATGTGTTATGTCCACGGGCATATTGCAAGAAAGTTTTGGGTATTAATCGCCCATACACTTACAAGGATGACACCGATTGGGCAAAGACAACAGTTATGCAAATCATCAAAAATAAGGTGTATCTTGGGCATATCATTTCGCTCAAAAAGACATCGTTGTCCTTCAAAAACAAAAAGCCCATAAAAGTGCCAGAAGAAGAGCAAGTGTTTATGCCAAATATGCATGAACCGCTCATCGACCAAGACACATTCGATTTGGCGCAAAAGGTGTTTAAGATTAAGAAGCGCGGTAATAAATACGGCTTTGATAACATCTTCGTGGGAATACTGAAATGTTCAGACTGCGGCTCTGGTTTGGCGATACAGTTTCCAAACGAATCTATGGGCAGGCCGTTTTTTTCCTACTCATGCAACCGCTACCGACAGAACTCCAAATACTGCACAACACACTATATTCGATACGATGATGTTTACAGGATAATTTTGGAAGGGATACAGGAAAAACAGCGGTTTGTGAAAGAAAATAAGGATGACCTCGCGCAATACGCACAGCGGTTGGCTGACCGAGGCGCGGACATCGAACTTAAACAAATACGCACCGACCTCGACAAAGCACAAAAGCGAAGCAAGGAACTGGATATCCTCATCCAAAAACTGTTTGAGCAAGTGGCATTAGGGGCGATGGAGCAGGAGCGGTATGCGACACTTTCGCAGACCTACGAACAGGAACAAAAACTGCTCAAAACAAAAATAACCACCCACGAAGCCAGACTTGCTGACCGAGGCGGCGATACATTGAACTTCATGCGGTTTTTTGACTTAGTACAAAAGCATGAGGCGGTAACGGAACTCACATCTGAAATACTCCACGAATTTATAGAAAGTGTGGTGGTGTATCAAGCGGAAGGAAAGCGGCTCGACAGAACGCAGAAGGTTGTTATAAACTTTCGGTTCATCAAAGATAGTTGGAATTAGGCATATAGCCTATATTTTTTTCAACAAAGTTAGTATCGTTATAAACGGCTCAATTCTTTTATGATTACCGTTCTGACCTTGCCTGCTCGTACATCATCCAGCATGGCGTTAAGTCCGGGTCGGTTAAAAGTTGTCCCTGTGACTCCATCGTCCACATAGAATATGGGATTAGTAAAACCCTTTTCTTTCGCATATCTTGACAGTATTGTTTTTTGGTTTGCGATGGAATTACTTTCACCATCAGCGCGGTCATCAACAGATAATCTACAGTATAGCGCGTCAATTTTATCTGTCTTTACCGACTTTTTTATAGGCAACGCCAGCACCCCCTTCCTAATTTATAGCTTCTACGTTACCGTAGAAAGGGAGGCGATTCAAGTCCATGAATCTGCCATTTGCCCGCTTATTTGCTGGGCTTTTGGCGTGTTCATCTCGTTTGCAATTCTGTCTGCGACATAGTGAATAAATTTTTGTTCGACAGTTTCTCTTGCGTGTTCATTAAAGGTTGTTGTGACAATGTATGTAGTATTTCCAAATTTCGTTTCTGATGTTTGAGAGCGGATAGGTTCATCCATAAGACAATCACCTCAGAAAAGGTTATTCGGATAGGGATTGTCTGTATTCCCATATAATTCAATTTATGTTTTCTACATAGATTCCCATTGAAGCACCCCATCCACGGCAACAAGCGCAAACTTTCCACTTGATGGCGGTATCGGGATGTGGTCTTTCAAATCATCCACACGCAATAATTCATGTTCCCCAACAAATGCCCGGTCATCGTCTGTCGCATGAATTTTGAAATGGCGTTCAAACCCATATAAACTCGGCTCTGTGCCTGTGTGGGAAGTCCATGCCATTGTCACAGTTCCCCATGCACCGTCCGGCGGTGGCGCAGTTGCACTTGTGGGGACGTTGGCGGTTACAAAGCGGAACAAGGAAGCATTATCCAAACGCGGAGTGCTGGCATTATTTATAAACCATGCCCCAGCGCGAGGCACATTCGGGTTGGCGTTCCAATTCGTCCATGTGAGGGTAAAATTACCCGACTCATGCAAATACCAATGCGTTCCAAGGGGAGTGCCGTTGGTAGAGCCGAAAGTGTTTACACCCATATCTACCCACACACCATTAAATCGTGCATCACTGCTCACGCACATAAATCCCGTGGCAGTAACATTCATTTTCCATGCGCCAATTTCGTATGGGGTCACAGCGAGGCTGTTTGGCGAGCCTGTTATCTCTTGGAGCGACAGCGCATCGGAAATAATAAGATTTGCCTCGCCGCTTGGCTTCGCCAAAATGCCTTTGATGGGTACGACACGCCAACCACTGTTGACAACGAGGAACTGTATTTTCGCATAGTACAGGGAGAAGTGCGGGTACAACCCACGCGCATGGGTGATATGGACGGCAACGGACGCGTTACCTCCGCCGACGCGACACTTCTTGCGCGGCACTTGGTTGGTCACTACGTAACAATCGACCGCCGCGCCGCAGATGTAAATTGTGACGGCGTTGTAAACACATATGACCTTATCCGCCTTGCGCGGGCTTTGGTAGGTCACTTCCCAACAATTTGCCCGAGTGGCGGTTGCGCTCGTTGCTTGTAAAATGCATATGTACCCCCGTGAAGCGTTTTCACCAAACACTTCACGGGGGATTTTTATTTCTCCCCTTCAAGCACCAATTTTGTAATGGTTTCCATTTCCTCGTCGGTGATGGAGGTTACGCGGCCTTGTTCGTATTGGGCGTCTACCCAGTCCTTTATTTTCAGAACGGCGGGGTCTTTTTTGTCGAAAAGGTCGTTTTTGGACTTCTTGAAGAATGTGTTAAGCCAGTGGGCAATTCCCGCAAGCCCTGATGTATTGGAAATGACTATTTTCCACGGACGGTTTAGGATTTTTGTGGTGTCGAAAGCATTGTAAATTTCCTCGTTTTTAAGTAGGCCGTCCGCGTGAATACCTGCGCGTGTTACGTTGAAATTCTTGCCCACAAAGGGGGTCATCGGCGGGATTTTGTAGCCAATTTCGTTTTGGAAATATTCGGCAAGTTCGGTGATTACGGTTGTCTCCATGCCGTCCAATGTGCCGCGAATTTGCGCGTACTCGAATACCATTGCTTCCAGCGGCGTGTTTCCCGTGCGCTCTCCGATTCCGAAAAGGGAAGCGTTTACCGCAGACGAGCCGTACAACCACGCATAAGCAGCATTGTTTACAGCGCGGTAGAAATCGTTATGCCCGTGCCACTCCAGCATTTCGTGGGGGACACCGCCATGATGTGTCAAATTGTGAATAACGCCCTGCACACTGCGCGGCATTACCGAACCGGGAAATGTTACGCCATAACCCATTGTGTCGCAAGCGCGGATTTTTATAGGAACGCCCGTTTCTTTGGACAGCTTCATCAGTTCGCGCACGAAGGGCACAACAAAACCATAGAAGTCTGCCCGCGTGATATCCTCAAGGTGACAGCGCGGTTTAACGCCCGTTTCAATACATTCCCGCACGATGGAAACATAATGCCCCAGTGCTTGGCGGCGGTTCATCTTCATTTGCAGGAAAATGTGATAGTCGGAGCAACTTACCAAAATGCCCGTTTCCTTTAGGCCAACTTCTTTCACCAATTCAAAATCTTTTTTAGTGGCGCGAATCCAGCCAGTGACCTCGGGAAACTGATAGCCCAAGTTAAGACATTCGTAAACAGCATCCCTGTCACGCTTTGAGTATAAAAAGAACTCGCTCTGTCGTATTTTCCCTTTCGGCCCGCTTAAACGATGCAAGCATTTGTAAATATGTTTGATTTGCTCCACGGTGTACGGTTCACGCGATTGCTGGCCGTCTCTGAATGTAGTATCCGTTATCCAAATTTCATCAGGCATATCCATCGGCACACTGCGGTAGTTAAACACTGTTTTAGGAATTTCCGTATACGGAAACTGGTCGCGGTACAGATTAGGGTCTTCCCTGTCCAACTGCCCATGCGGCGACGCACTAAATTCCAAAAGATTTGTGTAACGATTAAATACATATGGCATATTTTTTCCTCCTTAACTTAGACAAGTATAACATAATTTGCAAAGTGCAACAGCACGAAAAAACCGACGAAAAAATCCATCGGTTTTCATGGTAGAAAAAAGGAGGGGTGATACTATCGAAAAAATCCAAATTGTTAAAGTTTTTTGTCGAACTTTTTTTCAAAAAAGTTCGCAGGGGTTCGGGGACGGAGTCCCCGAGGTCTAACTATCTTAAAAAGTCTCTCTAATCATCATGGCAAGCTCAACTTGTACGGTTAGTGCGAAAGAACCGCCGCGAAGAATGCGAATTTCAACGGTGTCGCCAATTTCTCGTTCTTGGATTGCGGCGATTAGTTGTTGCATATCGAAGATGGGGCGACCGCCAAAACCTGTTATTACGTCGTTGGGGCGAATGCCCGCAATATATGCGGGGCGACCTTCCTGCACAGAAATCACGCGAACGCCAAGTTCGGGAATGCCCCAGTATTCTGCCATTCTGTAGTCGTCTTCGTGTAGGCTTACGCCAAGTATTCCGATTGCGGGGGCGCGGTAGTTTGCGGCAATTCCCAACAAGATGGGCGCGGCGATATTGGACGAAATACTGTATCCCATGCCCTCTGCCTGTGACGAGCCAATTATCAGCCCCGACGCCTGATTGATATTTATGCCAACAATTTCGCCCAAGCCGTTGATAAGCGGACCGCCGCTGTTGCCGTAATTTATTGCGGCATCCGTTTGCAAAACGGTAAGCGGATGCATTCTGCCGGGTATGAGAATTTCACGCTCTGCCGCGCTTATTATGCCGCGTGTGACGGAAGTTCCTTCGCCCATGGCGTTGCCGATTGCGAGAACAACATCACCTATCCGCATTTCGTCGGAATTTCCGAAAGACGCAAACGCAACGGAGTCAATTCCCGCTTCCAAAATAGACGCTTTGTAAACATACAGCACTGCCAAATCGTAATACGGATTGGAATTTACGGGGAACGCAGGAATTGGCGCACTACCCGCAATACTAACATCCCACCGATACCCCGGACGCACAACATATAAATTTGTAGCGATAAAAATTCTGTCGTCGGAGTCTGCAAAAATAATGCCGGAGCCGTAACTTGTAGGGCTAAAAATGGGCATCCGTTCGGGCATTGCGCCCCATGGAGAATCGCGGAAGCGGTCAGGTTGCCGCGTCTGAATTTCTTGGCGGTAGGTTGTAATCCCCACCACAGACGGCGCAAGTAATTCCACTACATCCGAAAGCCCCGCAACCGCAGGTTCAAGCGTCTCAAATACATATGACGCGCCTGTGAAAAATACACCATCGGGATTATTGCCGCCCTCTTCAATAAATATACCCACGATATCGGAATGCACCTGCACATATCCCCAGCCTAAACCGATACCAAAACCCAGCATCCCCATGCCAACCGTGCAAACAAAAAACAAAACCACCGCCGTTTTAAAAAACGATTTTCGCGGCGCGGGCTTAATTGTCTCGCGGTAGAAACTTGGCGGCTCTATGTTTTCTACTTTTTCTATGCCGAAATCTTCACTCTGCGCTACGGGTTCCGTTGACTCCGTTTGCACGTCATCTTGCGGCACCAGCAAAAATTTTGCAAAATCGAAATCCTCTTGCGAGGCGGGAACTTCTGCCGCCGTTTCGCCGCTCAAATCCCGCTCAATATCCTCAAAAATTTTGTCAATGTCACTCATGCCAAAAATATCATTCAAGTTTTTAGAATCGTCATTCATATGCAAATTACCTCCTTTACTGCAAATATCATATCAGCTACCCATGAAAAACGTATGAACAAAATGTAAATTTTGTACTAATACCAACCACTATTGACAAGTTCCGCCATTACATATATAACAACTATGCAATCTTTTTTACGGAGGAAATTATATGCGAATTTCATCAAAGGGCTGTTATGCAATTGCCGCGCTTATGGAACTGGCGGCAGACGAAAAAAACGAACCAATCCCCGTTGCAACCCTTGCGACCCGACTGCAAATTTCAAAAATTTACTTGGAACAGGTTTTTTCCATCATAAAAAGAAGCGGGATTGTAATTTCCACAAAGGGTGCGCAGGGCGGATACACCTTGCGCGAAAGCCCCGAAAAAATAACACTGCACGACATCCTTGCCCCGATAGAGTCCACTCTTTTTGAAAGCGCGGAAAAATCGCTGGAAAGCATCCCCATTGAGCAATCCGCAATCATAAACAATCTCGTTTTCAAGCCGCTGGACGACACCATCTGCACCACACTAAAATCCGTCACCCTCGCAGACCTTCGCCAAAGCACGGGCGATATGTATTATATTTAAAACCGCGCATTCGCGCGGTTTTGGGATTACGATATGGTTTGTCGCTAGTCCCAATTTAAAGTTTTTGTTCAAACTTTTTTCAAAAAGTTTGCGGGGTTCGGGGGGGTGCCGTTCGCGGTAAACCGCTCACTTCATTACCCCGAGAACTTTGTCATTAAAAGGAGATTTGAAAAAATGAAATTTACGACAAAATGTGTTCACGGAAGCAACAAAAAATATGACAATACGGGCGCGGTTAGTGTGCCGATTTTTCAGACATCGACATTTTTGCACCACGGCGTGGAGCAAAGCACGGGCTTTGACTACAGCCGCTTGCAAAATCCGACGCGGGAGTATTTGGAAAATGTGATTGCGAATTTGGAAGAAGGCATTGACGCGCTGGCATTCTCGTCGGGGATGGCGGCGGAAACCGCGTTTATGGAACTGTTTTCGCCGGGCGATAGGCTTATTGCGTCCGACGACCTGTATGGCGGTTCGATTAGGTTGTTTCAGCATATTTCCAAGAAGAACGGCGTTGAGGTGACGCTGTCGGACACGGGCGATATCGCGGCATTGGAGAATGCGATTTGCGAAAAAACCAAGGCAATCTTTGTGGAAACGCCAACCAACCCCATGATGCAAGTGACGGATATAGCCGCCGTTGCGGAAATCACTCGCAAGCGCGGGATTATTCTTGCGGTGGACAATACTTTTCTCACGCCGTATTTCCAGCGGCCGCTTGCGCTGGGCGCGGATATCGTGGTTCACAGCGGCACAAAATATCTGGGCGGGCACAACGACACATTGGCGGGTTTTCTGGTGACAAACAGTCAAGATTTATCCGAAAAATTGCGCTTCATCCACAAAACGACAGGCGCGTGTCTTTCGCCGTTCGATAGCTGGCTTATGATTCGCGGAATAAAAACCCTTGCCGTCCGTATGCGTCAACAAGAAAAAACCGCAATAAAACTGGCACAATGGTTACTTTCACACCCAAAAGTAAATGCCGTGTTTTATTGCGGATTACCAAACAGCCTCGGCTACGAAATCTGCAAAAAGCAAGCAAGCGGCTTTGGCGGCATGATTTCCTTTGAAACAGACACGGAAGAAACCGCCCGCCGCATATTGGAAAACGTAAACCTAATCGGCTTTGCCGAAAGCCTTGGCGGAACAGAAACGCTAATCACATATCCATTCCTGCAAACCCACGCAGACGTCCCCGAAAATCACCGCCGCGCCAAAGGCATAAACGAACGCCTTTTGCGCATTTCCGTAGGTCTTGAAGACGCAGAAGATTTAATTGCGGATTTGCAACAGGCACTAGATACGTGAAGTTACCGGAATTATCGCCTATGCAGTTCACGATAGACAAGTGCGGCATTGCCTATCGCTATATCAAAAGCATTGTGTTCGGCTTGAATTGCCCAGTAATCGCGGAAAGATATTTCTTGTCCGGTAACGGATACTTTTGTGCTGTCCAATAGGGCTTGCGATTTTCGTATCAGTTCGCCAAGTTCGGTTCGCAAATCGTGGTACGGGCATACCCGCACTTCAAGTGAAAAATCGTGGTATGCCGCACCCAGCATATTTTCCACACGGACGGTAAAATTGAATATGCCTGTTTCTTGCGGTACACCGATAATTATAACAAAGATATCACCAAGCGGAGTTATCGGGAAAGAAAGCGCCCGTTCAAAATCCAAACCATAGGGCAGTTTTCCATCTGCAACATCTATGCACGAAAGCCCCCATCTACTAAATACGCCGAACCCGAAAAGATAAGGAAAACCCACACAAGCGGGTGGTAGCTGTCCATCCCCCGTTCCAAAAAAAGAGGGCAGTTCATCATCTTGCAGAACAAACGCAAAGGGTAATGCCGCAACCCGTTCACCATCTGTATTTACATAAATGAAACCTTCGTAAAAACCGAAATCTGCCCCTGCCGCAATATTTATTGTGGCGTCAAACGCGGCTGTGCCGCCGGGTAAAGCGTAAAAGTTTCCGTAAAATTCTAAGCTTGCCGCGCCGTCCGGATTGCTTAAAAACCTATATGTGATTGTGTAATACCTTGGCTGTTGGCTGTGATTTTCAATTACGGCGGAAAGAGTACGGCTAATCGCGCCCATTCTCTCATCAGAAAATAGTGCATACCCACCAAAGCTGAACGACCCTGTTCTAACCGTTTTAAAATCTTGATATTCAAACCGCACTGCGGGGTCTGTGGCAACAAACGGATAGTATACATACACCATGGTATCTGCATGGGCGGCGGCATAAACATCAATATATCCCGCACCCGTTGCAAACACGCTGTAATCACCCACCTGCATTGCCGCATTCATGATACGGGCTTTTATTTCTTCCGCCGTCCAAGACGCACCAAAATTTTCGCGACTGTATTGCATAAGCAAAGCAACAGCACCCGACACGTGCGGTGCGGCAAAAGATGTACCTCTGTACGTATGGTACCGCCGCTGCGGCATGGCAGACTGCACATAGCGTCCGTGTACAGTTATATCAGGCTTTATTTCAAAACTGCGCCCCACCGGCCCGCGAGATGAAAAGTCCGAAATGCTTATTTCAAGTTGCCATGAAATATCCGCACTTGCCACGGTTATTGCAGTAGTCGAGTTTCCCGGCGACCAAACTGTATAATTTTCGTAACTGTTACCCGCCGCTATGACAAATACCATGTCCGGGTTGGCAAGTTTAATATTGTTTACAGCAATGGACATAATGCCCATTGGTGAAGTCGGAAAACGAGTCCCCATTGAAATATTTACTATATCGGGCTTGTCATACGCAGTCATGTTTATTGCCGCCAACAAACCATCAACCAGTACAAGATTATCAGATACGCGGTACGCAAACATTTTTGCACGTGGCGCAACGCCCAAAACGCCCACGCTTCTGCCGCTGTCGCGCCCCAATATCACGCCCGCCACAGGGGTTCCGTGACCGCCCCAATCATCAAGAAGTTCCATAGGGTCATTTAACGCCTCCCCTTCCCTAAAATTTCTGCCTTTAAAGTATCCGTTAATAATATCCGCTTCTGTTATATTAGGGTTGCGTTGTTGCATTTGCTCCAATGTCAAAAACGCACCCTCAAATGCAAGGTGATTCCAATCAATGCCTGTGTCAATAACCGCAACTACAATACCCTCGCCCCTGTAGCCCAAATTGTGCATATCATTCGCACGCATTGTGGCACGCCCGAGTAACGCGCCTTGCGGGTTGCGCAAGGCGGTAAGTTCTGTGGGGTGTTTTTGTTCCGGTGCGGGAATATCAATTTCTATTTCGGCATTGGGGATAACAGCCCTTACACTTTCAAAACCGTAAAGCGCGGAAACTTTGTGTGCCGGCAAAATTAAGCTAACGCCGTTTAATGCTTGGCGGTACTCCCACCTGATTTCATACCCTTGCCCTTCCGCAAATGCCTGTACGCCAAAAAGCTCGCTAAGTTCTTGCCTAAACATGGCGTGTTCGGCTTCAACAATGCTTTCTGCGTTTGCAACGCTAAAAGGTTGAACATCATTTTGTGCTTTTGCCGCTTGCACTGCGGCCGGTTCGCTTTGGAACAAAACAATAACGCTTGCGCGGTTATCATCTACCATCCGTGCATACACAGGCGAGAGTGAGAATATTGCAAAAACAACAAGCATTAAAATCATGTGACAAATTATTTTTTTCATGTAGTCCTCCTTGTGGGGTTAGATAAAATAGTAACAAAAAAAGGGGGAGGTGAGGGGTGACTCCGCAGAATCCCTCCCCCTTATCGCATTACATAATTGGAGTGCCTGTGATTACAACATTGTTGATTGCAATGTTACCGTTAGCGATAACCACTCTACCATCGTAGACCACTCTAAGGTAAATCACATCCCTGTCTGCCATGCTTGCAGGCAATTCAATATTGGGAAAAGCCATTGCACCCGACCAGTTAAAATCCGCAAATGTGTCAGTTCTAAATGCGCTTGGTGCTTGCATACGCGGCGAGCGAACATCGGGTATTAACGTAAACGGCCCTGTTGGACTGGTGGAATACGCAAGTTCCCAATAATCCGGCCCACTGCCCGTGGCTTTCATCATTGCCGTAAATTGGATATTTTCGTGCCCTGCAGTCCTTAACCTAAATTGGAAAGCGGAAGCATTGTCAACACCATGTATACTGTGAGGTTTCCACCCTGTTACGGTGCTTTGGTGTCTAAAGTTTACAGGGGTATTGCCGGGACGCCCAATGGGAACTTGCGAACCATTATCCCAAGCGGTTAGGTTGGAATGTTGCCTAAACAACCCTGATGTCATGGGTTTAGACCCCGGAGGATTTACGGTTCTGTCTTGCCCATCCGGTTGTGTTAATGCCGCAAGAACAACACGGGGCGGAAGGACATTCACGCCTCCGTTCTCCGGACTAACAGGACGTGGGTCACCGGCTAAGGAACCAGCACTTGGGTCAACTATCCGTACAAACGCTTCTCCCGGGGGTGCATTATCCAAAACCGTAAAATACAGATTCAGCATAGTACCGGCCAAGTGGTCATTTACTGTTCCCCACCACATCACAGTAAGCCTCCCGGGACTAAGTCTCGTATGAAGAAAGTGAAAAAAACGTCCCCATCCTGCCCTCTGTACTTCACCGGCAGGAAGATATAGCCGTGTTGAATCATATTCAATAGGCAAAAGAACAGTAGCCACCCCGCCAAAAGGTCTATCACCGCAAAGCACAAAGGAAACACGCACAGTCTCTCCCTGATTAGCGGTTTCGCTTGAAACAGAAATATACAAAGGATAGATTAAATTAACAACACTAAAACCGCCATTGAAATTCTGCACATGATATGTCGCCCACCTATCCCCTGAAGTTATATCAACTCGAACCGTACCTTCGGCAGGGATGTGACCGGTAATTATAATGCCGGTTTGAGTTTGATACGTGCTTCGTACAACACCGTCAACACGCAATACAAACTCTGCATCATATGCAACAGCACCGGAAATGTAATATGTGATAATAACCAATCGGTCAGGCTGTGGTCCAAAAGTCACATTATGCCCCACCAGCATCCGTTGCAAAAGCGTTAAATCATCCAGCCCTATTATGCCGTTTAAATTAACGTCTGCGTTGCGTCTGTTAATTTCAACATTTTCACCAACCAAATAACGTGCCAGCCATGTTGCATCGGCGGATGTTACACTCCCGTCATTATTCACATCACCAAGTACAATATTGTGGAAACGGTGATTGGATGAATGTGCAGCTACAGCACTAAAAGCCTGAATGCCAAAAGGTGTCACGGCTTGGTGAGTTTCCACTGCAATAAGTTCTTTCATTTCACCAAAGCCGTCATCAATGGTAACGTCAAGGAAACCAATGGATATTGGCAATTCGCAGTTAAAGCCATCGTTTATACGAAATCTTACCGTTGCCATTGCTCCGGTTTCGTGTGACAGGCTTATAGCGTGTGCCAAAAACACCAGCCTGCCGTAATAACGGCCGCCGTCAACAGGTGGTAAGATAACTTGCAAGTCACGCAAGCCAAGTTCATCCACAATTGAAACGGGCGTTACTACTGTTTCATCAAAAATCAACTCCGCCATAAAACCCCATATACCCGGGTTGAAGTCTAATGAAACAGTTACGTATACGTAACCATCGTTGCACACATCGTTTAACATTGAGAGGTATACACCACCAAATTCCAACGTGATTTCCTCAATCGTTGGCATTTGACACACGTACTCCATTTCAGCGTTTTCCGGCAGAAGTTCCGGCTCTTCCTGCTCGGGTTCTTCTTGTTCAGGTTCTTCCGGTTCAGGCTCTTCAGTTTTTGGTTCTTCCGGCTCAAACTCTTCAAGTTCAGGCTCTGCAATCTTCTGTTCTTCCTCATCCGTCACTTCTGTGCAAACAAATTCCGGGTTGCACGGCTCGGGATAGGGTTCATAGCCATACGATTCATAGTTACACAGTTCATAAATTTCCGCATCCGGAAGTTCGTACCACAACTGACTGCCTACCGGATAAGCGGCAAACACGACATTAAACAGCCCTAAGATAAATACCAAAACCAGAGCAATGCACTGCTTAATTGCTTGATTCATTTTTGAAACTCCTCCTACTTTCGCTTTTGCGATTATTTTTGTGAGTAGTTTCGCTTTCGTCATTAACCCCTCGCGTCTTAATTAACAAGGCGAAATATACTCATATTATATATCGGCAAATTTTGTCAAAATGTTTAGAGGTAATTTCACAAAATGCAATACAACAAAACTATCGGTTGCACACGTCCGTGTACTTGCAATAGTTGCACGGACATTTTTGCCCCTTTGTGTAGGGCTTGTTAATTATGTCGCCGTGGGTCATTCTGCCGCCCAGCTCTTTTACTTTTTCTTCGATTTCGCGGTTGAAGGCGTTGAATGCGGATAAATCCATGGCTTTCGCGCCGTCACCTATTTCAATTCCCGAAGGCTTAAAGCTTTTTAAAATGGCTTCTTCACGGACGGAATCGGGCAGAATTTCGTCCGCGTTTATGATTGGGTCGTCTATGGGGAAGTAAAAAACTCCGCCGGGCGCGGCGGTTTTGCGGCTTTGCAAAACCGCGTTCATGTACAGCATTAACTGTAATTGAACGCCTTTTAACGCTTCGTCTTTGTTAAATTTTGCACTGCCCGTTTTGTAGTCTGTGATTTTGATGAATTCTTCGGTGGCGGCAGAAAAACCGTCCACGCGGTCTATTATGCCGCGCAAGGCAAGTTTCTTTCCGTTTGCCAAATCTATACTTGCGGAAACTTCATGCTCTACAAAAAGCGGACGATATTCGCCGCGTTTAATTTGCTCGTTTAACGCAAAACAGGACGCCGCCGCAACTTGTCGCACTTTATTTAAAACGTGTTTATTTCGCTCTGTGCTGTGGAAAATGGAGTTTTCAAGCTCCATGGAATTTACATATTGGTCAACAATAGCGGCAATTTCTTCGCGGGACGAAGGCGGTTCTTGCGCTCCGCTCCACGCTTTTTTTGTGAACTCCGCGATTACATCATGGAACAGCCCGCCAAGGTCGGTTGGCAAAACTTCGTACAGCTTGCGCGGTTTCGCGCCCAAAATGTAGCCCATAAAATACGCAAACGGACAACGCGCAAAGGATTCCAAGCGGGTTGCGGCGGTGTAAATCGTGTTGCCGTACAGGCTTTCCGCCGTGGTTTGCGAAAGCGCAACAGGCGCGAAAAATACGCTGTTTTCGGCGGGTTGCTCCTGCGGAATTGGCGCGGGGGTTGTTTTAATCGACGGGAACATTTTGCGGATTTTAGTAATCACGGGCGCAACCCTAAGGGGTTTTCCGCTCGTCTCTGCCTCCGCGTAGATGAAAACCAATTTTTCACTTGGCTGTGACAATGCGCAATACAAGTTGTAATTTGTTTCGCTTGTGCGGCGGAAATTATCGGGCGCAAGTTCGAGCGCGGAATTTTTCAACAGCTTGCGCTCGTAATCCGTAAACAGCCCACCCGTTGCGGAAACAGGCGGCAACGCACCGTCGTTTGCGCCAAGCACAATCATCGCCTTTATTTTCGGGTAGCGGGAACGGGTTATGTCGCCTAACACAATTTGGTCAACCGTTGGCGGTATGCGCCCAAGTCCCACTTGGCACAGCCCCGCGTCCAGCGTTACGGCAAATTCTTTTAGTGTAATTTTTTCATCGCCCAAGATTTCCACAAGTTTGTCGAAAACTTCGCAAAGTTTCGGCCAAATTTGTGCGGCAAGCCTTGCGGCGGCGGGGTCGCCGTTGCGCATAAATTCGTCAAATTGGTTTTGCAATGTTTGCGGCACTTCAAGGGCGTACAGCATATTAAAGACGCGTTTTGCATGGGTTTTTACCGTATCTTTGGAGTCTGCGCGGATTTTTTCAAACGCGGAAAGCGCGTGAAGAAGCTGCTCGCGCCCTGCTTCCGCTTGCTCGTCCGCAAATTTGTACCGCCAGCGATACGAATTTATGCCGTTCGCAAGGGCGTAATTCTCCAGAATATCAACGGTTTCTTGCGACAAGCCCGCAAGCCGCGTTTTCAAAAAGCGGAACACACTTTCGTAGTTCCAATTTTTTTGCGGAATATCCAGCGCGGCGCGAATCATCTCGGTTAGCGGGTGGGATAAAATATCCGTTTCCGTGTCAACGAACATGGAAATTTGCAAACGGTCGAAAACATTTTGCAAAATCTTTTCGTATTTGGAGCGGTCGCCGCAAAGGATTGCAATGTCCCGCAAGCGATATCCTTTTTCCCGCACGAAAAACAAAACCCGTTCTGCCGCCGCATACACGGCAGAATATCTGTCGTTCGCCGCGATTATTTCAATACTCTCGCCGCTTTTCGCAAACTCCCCTACCCTATCAGCCCTGCCGAAATTCGCGGTAAAGAATGCAAGTTCTGCCGCGTTTTCGTGTCGAAAATTCTTTTCCAATGTGATATTCGGCAACAGTTCCACGCGGCTATTGCGCACCAAAAGTTCCAGTTTTTCCATCGTTTCACGCGGCGCGGGGGACAGTGCATCATTTATCGTTATCGTAAACGTCACCTTGGCGGCGCGCTTCATTATATGTAGCAAAACTTGACGCTCTTGCGGCGTAAAGCCCGAAAACCCATCCACCCAAAAAACCGCGCCGTCCAAAAGCGGAAGCGGCTCGCCCGTTGCAAACGCGTCCATTTTTTCGCAAAGGAGTTGCGGCATTTCGTCGGTAAGCAAATAACGCCCGCTAACCGCCGTGCGGTAGCGTTGCAGAATAAGAGCCGTGTCCCGCAATTTTGCCGCAAAGGCGGGCTTTTCAAGCGCGGCGCGTTCGCGCAAATCTTCGGTGGAAACGCAGTAGTGATTCATTTCCGTAATCGTTTGCGAAAGTTCTTCCACAAAACCATGATGCGCCGCCGCACGTTTGTAAAATTCAAGTTCGTCCGCAATTTCAAAAAGAACTTTTCGCAGAAGCATTTGCTTGCCCAAATCGTCCGCGTGTTGACCGGGCGAGCCGCCAAGCACCGCAAACAACCGATACGCCAATCGATTAAAACTCAGCACCTGCACCTGCGTAGCCGCTCCCCTGCCCTCCAGCAAAAGCCGCTCCGACTGCAAAGAAAACTGCTCCGGAACAAGATAATAAAGCGGCGCGGTTTCGCCCGCTTCAATCCGTTCCCAAATTTCGCGCAGAACAAACGAAGTTTTCCCCGTTCCGGGTTTTCCAAGTACAAATTGAACCGCCATTAAAGCATATGTCCCAAAAACGCGGATACGAAAACAAAATAGATAACCAGCCCAACAATGTCTTTGATGGACGTGATAATCGGCGCAGAACCCGCGGCTTGGTCAACATTCAACTTGATAAGGATAAACGGCACAAGATAGCCAAGCAAAGACGCAACCGTCATTGTAACAACCAGCGCGAGTCCAACGGCAAGCCCAAGCATGGGCATCCCCTGCCAAATTGCGGCAATCACACCCGTTGCAACACCCAGTACCATACCAATGCTAAACCCTACCAAAATCTCTTTCAAAAACGGGCGCATGAAATTTTTAATTTGAATATGCCCCAAAACAACCCCCCGCGCAAAAACGGTTGACGACTGTGTACCAACATTCCCGCTCATTCCCATGATAAGCGGAATAAAAATGGCAACCGCAACAATCTCTTCAAGAATGCCCTCAAACTCGTCTATAATCACGCCCGAGAACAACGCGAACGCCAGCGTAATAAGCAAAATAGGCAAGCGCACCTTCCAGATATTCCACAAGCTTCCGTTTACAAGAAGTTCGCTTCGGTCGCTTTCGTTGCCCGTGATATCCGCAAGACCCGCGTGGTCGAAGATATCTTCCGTTGTTTCTTCTTCCAAAACGTCCACAGCGTCGTCAATTGTTACAATGCCCACAAGCCTGTCCTCGCGGTCTACCACGGGAATTGCAAGAAGATCCAACTCTTGCAACGTGCGCGCAACTTCTTCTTGGTCTGTGTCCGTTGAAACACTTATGGGCTTTTTGGACATAATCGCTTCAATTTTTTCAACGCTTTCCGCCATAACCAAATCTTTAAGCGAAAGAACGCCCTCCAATTTCTTATGATTGTCTGTGACAAAAAGCGTGTATATAGTCTCTTTTTCTTTAGCCTGTTTGCGCACTTTATCCAGCGCGGCACTTGCGGTAATTTCTTTGTTAAGAGCGATAAATTCCGTAGTCATTATGCGCCCGGCAGACCGCGCATCATACCCCATAAGTAAACTTGTAGCCTCGCGCTCTTCGTGGGAAATGGACGCAATAAGTTTTTTCGCCACAGTCGCGGGAAGCTCGTCCAAAAGCCGAACCCTATCGTCCGGCGCAAGTTCGTTTACAAATTCCGCCGTCTTCTCATACGTAAACGAACTTAACAGAATATGCTGCTCGTCCGTGTCCAGCTCTTCAAACACAGAAAGCGCGGTATCCTTGGACAGTAACCGAAACACGATTACTTGCTCTTCCGGCGATAAATCATAAATCGCCTGCAGAACCTCCAATTCCTCCGCGCTTTGCAGCAATGCTTTCAAACGTTCCATCTCTTTTGCATTTATCAGTTCAATAATTGTCCCTGTCACAGCACACCTCCAAAACATTACACAATTAGAGATTACACCTGTGGCGTCAACACTGTCAAGGGATTATCCGTATGAAGCACGTAAAAAATTTCACAGCAACATTTTTAAACCTTCTGAATGTGCGTGTGCTGATGCAAGTATTTCTCCTTGGTCGCCATCCCGCCACGAATGTGACGCTCCGATTTGTTTACCTCCAATACCCTCCGAGCTTCTCCCGCCAAGTTTGGATTTATTTTCGTAAGTCTTTCTGTGACATCTTTATGTACGGTAGATTTACTTATGCCAAACTTTTTGGCTGTTTCCCTCACTGTTGCATTTGAACTGATGATAAAATTTGCTACTTCCACGGCCCGTTCTTCTATATAAGTTTTCACAGAAGTGGCCCTCCCTCATAATCTGTTTGGATATATATATGAGGGGGGACGGGGGAATATGACTAGGACGCGGGAACACGCCCCTGAATACGAAAATCGCGGGCTTTGGAAGGACTTTATCTTTGCCGCAAGACATGATATCAATATAAATATGAATCATGCTATTGACAATGATATTATTTTGATATATCATACAGTGGTAGCACAACCCATTGCGCAGACAGAAGGAGCGAGTGAAATGACTAACGAAAATTCTAAATATTTCAGTGGCTTGCTTAACAAAGCAAGCAAAAAGCAAGTAGCCGTTTATTTCGATTCCAAAAGCCTTGACGAAATTGATATGACGGTAAAGCAGTTCTCGCAGATAGGGACGTCAAGTTTTGCACGAAACACACTTATTGAAGAAGCTGTCCAGAAATATCTGGTTGACGCAAAAAAGTTTTTGCTTGATGAACACACAATTGATGTAGATGCCTTGATTGAAATAGAACGCGGAAAAAAATTCGATACGGTTATACTTTCCTGCAACAACGAGGGTAGTTTTCGTGATGTTTTTATTGATTCACAGTGCTGGTGGCCTTGCCGCATAAGTGAAGACAGAGAAAGTCATTTGGAATTCATTGCGCTATATCGCGGCGGGGATGGCTCGCCTTCAGCCATTACGCACTACGCCGCGATAAAAGAGTTTAAGCTGGAAAAAGTAAACAACGAAAAAGCAAAGGTTTGTTATTTTAAAGAACCTCCCAAAGAACTGCCAAATAAAATTACGATTGGCAACAAGGATGGTGTCTTTTTTAGGGGCGCAAAATATGTAAAACTTGATAATTTATTAAAAATAACAAAAGCCGATGACATAATGATTTAATATAAGGGGATGATTCTTGTGTCGATGAATAAATATGAAGCAGGAATGCTCGGCCAGCAAGCGGCCGAGTCTTTTCTTGTCGGTATGAATTGCGAAATTTTGGCGCGTAACTATCGCACACGGACGGGTGAAATTGACATAATCGTGCGCGATGGGGATTACATTGTTTTTGTGGAGGTCAAGTACCGTTCCGGCCTTGGTTACGGTGCGCCGAGTGAATCGGTTGGAACGGCGAAGCAAAAGAAAATAACACGCACCGCCATGCACTACATAGCTGTAAATAAATTGGACAACCACGATTTCCGTTTTGACGTAATCGAGGCTGTCCAAAATAACGGGCAGGTTCATATAAACCATATTGAAAATGCGTTTGGTGCGTAATTGCCTAGAATATCTGCATTAAATCGAGTTCGGCGGCAATGTAGAATAGTGCGAAGAAAATTACAACCATAACAACAGCCAGAATAATCTTGCCGCGGCGCACTTGTTTGCGAACGCGGGACACGCGGGCTTTTTCGCGGGTTACTGCGTCTGCGGCTTTTTTGTGTGCGGCTAAATCGAAGGAGTCTTCATCGAAGCGCATTGTGGATTTTGTGTTCATGTTCTACCTCCCAACACAAGAAACTGTAACAGCTACGGGTAGTTTATGCAAGGATTTTTGCATCTGTTACACCGCCTTTGTTTGCAGTTGGGTTTGGGCGTAGTTTAGAGTGATTTGGATATTGTAACCCGTGTCGGTTTGCTGCATATCGAAATGGGTTTCCATTCCGCTACGACGCACGATTTCCAAATTTTCGCGAATGGTGTTGGTTAGAATACGGATGTCCCGTATGTATGCTTTGAACGGAATTGTTTTGCCCTTTTTGTCGGGCTTGCGCCGAATGGAGTCTTCTATCAGTGACTCCGTTTTGGAAACGGTTAGGCTTTCGTTTACTATTTTTGAAATTGTTTCAAGCTGGTCGTTTTCGGTTTCCAGCTTGAGAAGTGCGCGGGCGTGGCGTTCCGTTAATTCGTTGTCGATAATTTGCCGCTGTACGTTACGCGAAAGCCGCAACAACCGCAATTTGTTCGCAATGGTAGACTGCGTTTTGCCTACCCTGTGCGCCAAGGCCTCTTGCGTGAAAGCGTATTCGCCAATCAAATTTGCAAAGCCTTCCGCTTCTTCAAGAAAGTGCAGGTTTTGCCTTTGCAGGTTTTCTATCATCGCAAGAACCGCGCTGTCCAGGTCGTTTATTTCCACCAAAATCGCAGGTACGGTGGAAAGCCCCGCAATTTTGCTGGCGCGTAACCGCCGCTCTCCCGCGATAAGCTCGTAGCTTGTGCCGTTGATTAGCCGCACGCTAATCGGCTGAAGCACACCGTATACGCGGATGGAATCCGCAAGCTCGTCCAACGCTGTCGGCTCGAAAATTCTGCGCGGCTGGTACGGGTTCGGCTTCACGCTGTCGATAGAAAGTTGCAGTATTTCTTGAAATGCTGTCATTTGAATCACGTCCCTCTAATTTTTTTGCAAACGATTTTTGTTGCGTCGTTTGCCATTTTTTGGCATTGTACCATGCGGAAAATTGCGGGTAATGAATTTCCAAAATATTGCCAATATTTTCTTGTATCGCAAATTCTACAAAATGCCCTGTCGATTTATCGGGCTTTTTTGTGCTTCTTGCAAAACTCATGCACGGTTGCATTTTATTTGTCGGGAATTAGCGGAATTTTTTTGAACATTTGAATTTTTGCAAAAAAATAAGCCGAGGCTTGATACCTTGGCTTATGCGTGCTTTCAGATATTCTTGTTATTCAACCCCTATTAACAACCCTTTGTCATAAAATATTACTTGCAGTTCATATAGTTTATCTTCCGGAATAATCCATAGCCAATTTTCCATTCCGATTTTTTCAATTATGCCATAGTTGTTTTTTTCCACCCATTCAGGTAAAAGCATTTTGCCGAATTTTTCTTCCATGTGTGCTTTTGAAAGGAGATTTTGTTTATATATATGGCGGTATTTATTTCCGGGTGGCACAGCTTCTTCATACGTGGCACGTCCAACTGAATGTCCAAGGTGGTTATATACCCCTCTTGTTGCATGACCCCAGTTCCCTCCAAATTCTTTATACCTTGTGTTGTAATGAATGTCGAACGCATTTCCATACTCATATGCGTTGTTACATGGTAAATCATACGAATACCCTGTCCAAGCGGTGCAGTTATTTAACAACACTTGAAGATAATTTTTGTAAAATGCTAATACATCTTTTTCAGGAAAACTTGTATCAAAAAACAAATTCAATTCTTGCCAAGGTTCATCATAAAAACAGCCATAATACCATGTGTCAGGATATTTTTGTGTCACCCCTGAAAAAACGGAAAAACTATATAATTTATCCGTAGGATAGGAAATGTCCTCATTAATTTTTTTATAAAATGTTTTTAGGCTCTTTCTTTCATATCTATTGTAGTCTATATCATATGACACCGATTTTAACGGAAATCCATGTTCTTCAAAACATTTTATTGTTAATGAAAGCCAGTCTAAGATATTATTTTTATATCCATTTACGGCAAATTCCAAAGAGTGTTTTGTTAATTCATCTTCACGGCGCATACTATCCCCCACGGCTATGCTGTTCAAAATATAAATTATCGAAATTGTGAACGCTCATGCAGTATGTTGTTCAAAAAATCATCTGCCGAAACGGAAGTTATCGAAGGGTCATTTAATGATTTGAACACGGCTACTTGCGTTCCATCTGCGGATAAGTTAGGCAATATCACATTTAATAAATCATCCAGTGATATTCGGTGCAATCCAAATCCCGCCCATTCACCAACTGCACATCTTAAAGCATATTCTTTGAACGGCCAGATATAAAAATAATCATTTCCTTCTTCATCCACTGTTCTTACTGTGCCATCACCATTTTTTAATGACCACGCTATTTCTTGGTCGGCAATACGTTTCACGGAGTATATATATCTATCACGCCCCGATTTTTTCATCATCGCATTTATTTCTTTAGAAAACACGTTAGCAGATGATTTATGCTTTCGCAACATAGCTGCCAATTCTTCTATCTCTTGAGTGGACAAACCGAGTTTTATTGAATTTTTTATCCTATCTCTTATTTCTTTTGGAGATAAAGACTCACCCATCACACCACCTCAAAATATAAATTCGTTGCGCCAATCACAGCAAACTTCCGCAACGTACATAATGATTCTATACTGAAATTGTACCATGCCCCATGCCGAAATTCCACAGTAAAATCGGCGTTCCAGCTCTTTTTATGAATATAGAATCACCCTCGCGCATAAATATGACTTGTCTATACTTGTCTGTGAGGGAGATGTTATATGGATTTTATAAACGGATTAAGTGCGAGGGAAGCGGCAGAAGCGGCGGAAAGGCACGGAACAAACGGGCTTACAAAAAAGGCGCGGGTGGGGTTTTTAAAGCGATACTTGGGCAGTTTCGGCGACCCGATAATTAGGATATTGCTTATCGCGCTGGGGGTAAATTTGCTTTTGCTTTTCAGGGACGCGAATTGGTATGAATCTGCGGGGATTGCGGTGGCGGTACTTCTTGCAACGCTTATTTCTACGCTATCGGAATACGGAAGCGAGACGGCGTTTGAGAAATTGCAGGAAGAAGCCGCAAACATAAAGTGTCGCGTTAGACGTGACGGGCGGATAATTGAAATGCCGATTGCGGAAATCGTTGTGGGCGATATTGTGTGCATTGGCGCGGGCGAGCGCGTTCCCGCCGACGGCGTTCTGGTGGGCGGCGATTTGGATGTAGACCAGTCCACGTTAAACGGCGAAACAAAAGAGGCGCATAAAGTTGCATCCCGCGACCCATACGCAAAACCATCGGGGGATTTTCTTTCCCCGTCGGAGCTGTTTCGCGGAAGTGTGGTTTGCGCGGGCGAAGGAATAATGTGCGTAACCCGCGTTGGCGATGCCACATTTTACGGCCAGCTTGCGGAGGAAATTCAGGAAGCAACCATAGAAAGTCCGCTTAAAACGCGGCTTACACAGCTTGCAAAAACCATCAGTCGCTTCGGGTACGCGGCGGCGGTTTTTGTTGTGTTCGCCAATCTTTTTAATTCGATTGTAATTCAAAACCACTTTGATATGTATTTGATGTTGGCGCATATTTCGGACATACATTTGCTTTTGCGCGACTTCATGACCGCAATCACCCTTGGCATAACCGTTATCGTAATGGCTGTGCCGGAGGGCTTGCCGATGATGATAACCGTTGTGCTTTCCGCAAATATGCGCCGAATGTTGAAAGACAATGTGCTTGTGCGCAAGCTGGTTGGCATAGAAACCTCGGGGAGTTTAAATATCCTTTTCACAGACAAAACGGGGACACTTACAAAGGGTGCGCTGGAAGTTGTAAATTTCATCACCGCAAGCGGAAGCGTTTTGGACGCGGGGCAATTCAAAAAGTCACAGCTTTTTCGGCGGGTCGCGCTAAATTGTTTCTACAATAATTCTGCGCAGCTTACCACAAAAAAATTGCGCCGCGTTGCAATCGGCGGCAATTCCACCGACCGCGCACTTATGGAATACGTTGCCGACACCGCCGCTCGTTTGCCGCTGTGCAAAAAAGGTTTCACCAAGCCGTTTAATTCCAAAGACAAACTTGCAATCACCGCCGTTGCGGGGGAATTTGGAAAGGTTCTAATCAAAGGCGCACCCGAAATTTTATTGCCCGCGTGTAAGTTCGCCCTAACGGAAAACGGCGGCGCGGCAGGTTCTCGATATTTTGAATCCTCCCCTACCCTGAAATCCGTCCTGCAAGCCCGCGCCCGTGACGGAATGCGTCTCCTCGCCCTTTGTGAAGCCGAAAACGAAACAGACGCAAAAGCAAAACAAAACCTAACCCTCGTAGGCTTCATAGGCATCCGCGACGAAATCCGCCCCGAAGCCCGCCAAGCCATCAACGAAGTTCTTGGCGCGGGCGTACAGGTGGTAATGGTCACAGGCGACAACCAAGATACCGCTCTCGCCGTTGCGGAAAAGTTAGGGTTAATTTCCTCGGGGACTTCGTCCCCGAACCCCTACGAACTTTTTGAAAAAAGTTCGACAAAAACTTTAACCGAAACCGCGCAAGGCGCGGTTTCAAGAGAGGGGTCAAGGGGACAATGTCCCCTTGTGGGGGAAGTGGGGGCAACGCCCCCGCGGTCTTGCTCCGTCCTTACCTCCCGCGCATTAAACCAAATGACGGACGCGCAGGTGAAAAAGATATTGCCGCAGTTGCGCGTGATAGCGCGGGCGTTGCCGTCAGACAAGGGGCGGCTTGTGCGGCTTTCGCAGGAAATGGGCTTGGTTGCGGGCATGACAGGAGACGGCGTAAACGACGCGCCCGCGCTGAAAAAAGCCGATGTGGGATTTGTAATGGGTGACGGCACAGAAATCGCAAAAGAGGCAGGCGATATCGTAATCTTGGACAATAACTTTGCGTCCATTGTAAAATCGGTTTTGTACGGGCGAACGATTTTCAAAAGCATTCGCAAGTTTTTAATTTTCCAGCTAACCATAAATTTTTGCGCCGTAGGCGTTAGCGTAATCGGGCCGTTCATCGGCGTACCCGTGCCAGTTACCGTAATCCAAATGCTGTGGATTAATATGATTATGGATACCCTTGCGGGGCTGGCATACGCAGGCGAAACGCCGTTAAAAGAATATATGCGCGAAGCCCCCAAGAAACGAACAGAGCCAATCATAAACCGCTATATGTTCAACCAAATTCTTACAACAGGGCTTTACACCACTTTGTTAAGCCTTGCATTTTTCAAACTACCATTTTTCGCGGAAACCTTCCGCAACGATGAACGCTACCTACTAACCGCCTTTTTCGCCCTGTTCATTTTCGCAGGCGTTTTCAACAGCCTAAACGCCCGTACTCACCGCCTCAATCTTCTCGCATACATCAGCCGCAATAAAATGTTCATCGGTATAATGCTCGCCGTCTCCGTTATGCAAATCCTCCTAATCTACTTCGGCGGCGCGGTGTTCCGCACAACAGGCCTAAATTTCAGCGAACTAACCCTTGTCCTAATCCTCGCCTCCACCGTAATCTTCTTCGACCTTTGCAGAAAAATCTTCTTGCGGATTAACAAGAGGAAAGGATTTATCTAAAAAACCTCGGGGCTTCGCCCCGAACCCCACCCGCTTTTTTGAAAAAAAGCGGGGCAAAAAACTTTAAATTTTGACTAGAAATTAACTGTATCGCACAACTCAAAAACCCGCCGCGAATTTTCGCGGCGGGTTTTTCGTTAAAGTTTTGATGAAACTTTTTCAAAAGTTTCCGGGGTTTGGGGC
>Ga0209755_10002006_pt1 | contig 29187 bp, 26 predicted proteins | sample TergutCo191P1_FD_187301 | JGI IMG/M metagenome (GOLD analysis project Ga0209755, IMG submission 187301) | Cornitermes sp. P1 segment gut microbial communities from Petit-Saut dam, French Guiana - Co191P1 (SPAdes) (version 2) | ecosystem: Host-associated > Arthropoda: Insects > Digestive system...
GAAGAAGGGGTCACACAACCCGGAATGACCATAGCTTGTGGTGATAGCCACACGGCTACACATGGCGCATTTGGTTCCATAGCCTTTGGCATAGGCTCATCGCAGGTAGCAGACGTGCTTGCAACGCAAACCCTGGCAATGGCACCTCTCAAAGTTCGCAAAATTAAATTCACCGGAAGTTTAAAGAAGGGCGTATTCCCAAAAGACGCTGCACTTGCTTACATAAACAAGCTCGGAGTTAACGGTGGAGTTGGCTATGCTTATGAATTCACCGGACCTGTGGTTGAGGCTATGGACATGGAAGGTAGAATGACTTTGTGCAATCTGGCCATTGAAGGAGGCGCAAGAGTTGGCTACTGTAACCCGGATCAAAAAACTTTTGACTTTTTGAAAGACAAACCCTATGCGCCAAAAGACTGGGACAAAGCGGTTGAATACTGGAAGAGCGTTGCCAGCGACCCGGATGCTGTTTATGACGATGAAGTTGAAATTGACTGCGACAAGCTTGCTCCATTTGTAACTTGGGGAATAACCCCTGAGCAAAGCGTGATGATAAACGAAAACATTCCGCAAGGCAGCGGCGAAGCCTATGATTACATGGGTTTCAAAGGCGGTGCGCCTATAGCTGGAACTCCGATTGACATAGCTTTTGTGGGCAGTTGCACAAACGGAAGACTTGGAGATTTGAAAGTTGCCGCAGAAGTTATAAAAGGCAAAAAGGTAAATCCAAAAGTAAAATTCTGGGTTGTGCCCGGTTCGCAGAAAATTAAAATAGAAGCCGAGGCTATTGGTTTGGACAAAATTTTCACAGAGGCAGGCGCAGAGTGGCGCGAGGCAGGTTGCTCTCTTTGCCTGGCTATGAATCCTGATAAATTGCAAGGCCGGCAAATAAGCGCAAGTTCCAGCAACAGAAACTTTAAGGGCAGGCAGGGAAGCCCAACAGGCCGCACTTTGCTTATGAGCCCGGCGATGGTGGCTGCCGCAGCGATTAAGGGTTGCGTTACGGATGTGAGGGATATTTAAATTGGGAAAAAGTCTGAACCCCGATTTTCAGGATTTTGGGATTTACAGGATTTGCATAATCTTATTTAGATCGCAATCATATTCTTTTGGCGAAATTTTCTCAAGGATGACCCAAAATTAACATATTTCAGTCTCTGGAATCATTGGAAATAATTTATGCCATATTTTCTCTGCTTCATTATAATGAAAAAAACTTTTCTTTTTTTCATTGCAGTATTGAATAAATTCATAAAATGAATCCGTAAAGCATTTATCAGGAGTTATTTTGCGCACAGTATATTCATTTATAAAATCATGTAATTTCTTTAAATTATTTAAATCAATGTCTGATAATTCAAGTTCATATTTAACGCATAATTCATAATAATGAGATAAATTTATGAAATGATTTTTCATATCGTTTGTTTCAAAGAATACGAAAAGATTGAACTGGTCAAAATTTTTGACCAGTTCAATAAATTAAAGCATTCAAGTATAAATAAAAAAATAGTAGGTCTTTATGAGAAACATAATACAAGCAATAGAAGAGGCAAAGGTTAACGTGCCAAAATGCAGAGCTTAGGGATGTGACTCCACTTGTGGACACAAACTATTCCAACTTGGAATAGTAAAATTCATTTTTCATATCCGATTTTCGCCGCGAACTCCGTCTAAGTATATAGAACAAAAACATGGAGGTTCTTTTATGAATGACATCATTCAAAGCAACCAGGTGGAAAACTTGGTTATCTCAATCCGCAATGAGCGGGTTTTGCTGGACAGCGACGTGGCTATGCTTTACGGCGTGGAAACGAAGCGGATAAATGAAGCGGTTGGCAACAACCCAGATAAATTTCCGGAGGGGTACATTATAATGCTGGATTTTGACGAGTTTAAAGCTTTAAGGTCGAAAATTTCGACCTTAGAGAAAGGCAAGGGGGAACACACTAAATATCCGCCCAAAGCCTTCACCGAAAAAGGGCTTTATATGCTCGCCACAATCCTTAAAAGCCCAAAAGCCACGCAAACAACCATTGCGATTGTGGAAACTTTCGCTAAAATAAGGGAATTATCAAGAAATGTCAGCGAATTGGCAAAAAAAACGGAAAAAGAGAAGCAAAATTCGCTGATGCAAAAAAGCGGAGAGATCATTTCCGATGTTCTGGGCAGTAGCTTGGAGATTTCCGATATGGAAACAGATGTTGAAATAAATCTGGCTTTGCTGAAATTCAAGCATAAAGTGAGAAGAAAGCGGTAATTTCCAAAGTACGAACAAAAACATGGAGGTTCAGTTGAAAGGATTAAATACACAACAAAAGGAAGCCGTTTTACATTCGCATGAAAGCGAAGGGCCTTTGCTTATTTTGGCAGGTGCAGGCTCAGGGAAAACTTCTGTTTTAACAAAGAGGATTTTATACCGGATTGAGCAGGGCTTGGATTCTTCAAAAATTTTAGCACTCACTTTTACGGCAAAGGCTGCTGCTGAAATGGATGAGAGAGTTAAGGAACTTGCGCCGGATTCCAAGGCTTTGCTCTGCACATTCCATTCGCTTGCGCTGAGAATTTTGAGAACGCATTGGGAAAAACTTGGGTTTGCAAAAGTGCCTGTTCCAAAGGAGCAATCGGATTTTGAATGGCAGGATTGGTTGATGGAAGCAGGACTCAAGCCTGGCTCTGTTAATCGTGAAAATCTTTTTTGCAATGACAAGCTGGATAAGCTACAGGCAAAGGTCCTTAAAAGCGGAGAAGTTGTTTTTGAAGATTTAATTTGGCTTGCAATTCGCTTGCTATCCGAATTTAATATTCAAGTGGACTGGACAGAAATTTTAATTGATGAGTACCAAGACATTAACCCTTCGCAGTACAAGCTTGTGCGGGCACTGCTTCGCAAAAGCCAAAGTCTCTTTGCCGTTGGAGATGATGACCAGGCTATTTACGGATTTCGTGGCGCAGATATAAGAAATATTTTGAGATTTAAAAAAGATTTCCCCAACTGCAAGGTGTTGAAACTGGAGTGGAATTATCGCAGCACTGCGAACATCTTAGAAACAGCGAACAGAATTTTCACAGACAAGCCTTTGATGTTCAGAAAAAATTTAAGGGCCGGAGCTATGCGACCATACCCTCTTTTCAAGGAAAACAGAAAACCCGAAGTTTGGATTTGCCAAACGGCAGAAGAGGAAATTTTGAAAGTGGTTTATGAGATTAAATTTTTAAAAGAGGAATATTCAATGCAATGGAGCGACTTTGCTCTGCTCTGCCGCTATAACCGTCAGTGCGAATACTACGAGCTTGCACTCAAGGAGTACGGAATTGGCGAAGTTGTTATAGAAACACTGCACGCTTCAAAGGGCTTGCAGTACCCGGTTGTTTTTTACTGTGGCCTTGCTGAAAATTTAAGCCCAGGGCTTGATGCAGTGTTGGATGAAGAAAAACGGCTTTTTTATGTGGGCGTAACAAGAGCAGAGGCACATTTGATTTTTTTATATTGCAAGCAACGATATTTTAAGGGCCAGCTTACGAATTTCAAAAAGTCGAGGTTTTTAAAATACTGCCAGGAGAAACCATTAAAAAAAGGAATTGGAATGCCGGTTTTTGTTTTTAAAATTTTTGTTGTATTTAAAGTTATATGCTACATGATTTGGTATATTCCAATTTATTTCTTTCGAAAGATTTTTAAAAGTTCAACTTCAGAAGCCTGGTTGCAAGAAATGCTTTTGCGGTGGGCAAAATTTTGCTTGAGAGCAATACGAGCAGATTTAAACATAAGCGGAAGGGAGAATTTGGCAAAGGTGGATTGGAACCGCCCGGTGATAGTGATTGCGAACCATAATTCATTTGCTGACATTCCTACGGTTTTGGCTTCTGCTCAAAGGATGTTGGGATTTTTAGCGAAGATTGAATTGTCTCGTATTCCGTTTTTATCTTACTGGATGAGAAAGATAGGTTGTGTTTTTATTAAGCGCAGTGCTAAAGGGGTCGGCAAAAATTTCAAAGACAAGATGAGCGAGATTTCTGCGGAAAAGCCTCCGCAAATTGTAATTTTCCCGGAAGGAACTCGTAGCAAAACAGGAGAAATGGGAAAGTGGAAAAGTGGCGCATTCAGAATGGCAGTAGAGTTTCAGGCTACAATTTTGCCGATTGTTTTGAAGGGAACTGTAAATGCCTGGGAAAAAAGAACAAGTTCAAAAACAATTCAGTACGTCACTGCGCAGATTCTGGAACCACTTGAAGTTTCTGAACATACTTCACAGTCGCCTGTAGCGAATCACCTATACTCCTTGGTTCAGCAGACTCTGTCTTCTCCAAAATCTCCCGTATAGTTTTTATCTGCTCCGTCAATGCAGCAAGCTTTGCACCTTCCAGCTTGGGAGTTGCTATCATTTTTTTATCAAGGGGATTCATCCATTGACCATTTGGCTGTTTTATGCCAAAATGCAAATGCGGCCCACTGCTCCTGCCGGTATTGCCAACCTTGCCTATCATTTGCCGGCTTCTAACTCGTTGCCCGCTGCCAACACCTCTTTGCGATAAATGCAAATAATAACTCTGGCTATTATCCGAATGTTTGATAGCTATAAAATTCCCGCTATTTTCATCATAAGTTGATTGCGTAACCGTACCCTCTGCCACAGCATAAACCGGCGTTCCAACTGCGCCTCTATAATCCACTCCTGCGTGAAACGCACGCACACCTGTAATCGGATGGATGCGATAACCATAACGGCTTGTTATGTGCAAACGATCCAGAGGATACCTCAATCCCGAACTTATAAGTGCTTCGCCGTCTTCCGTGTAATGAGCGTTAAAGGAGCTTTTCGGATCTGCCTCCTCATACAAAAACGCTTCGCTGCGCTTTACTCTTGAGCCGTCATAGCCGGCATACAAAACTTTTCCGCCTATCCACAGGGTGTCTTGAAAGCGCGTTTCTTTAAGCAAAATTTTAAACTTGTCTCCTACTCTTGCATCTGTTCTAAAACTTATCCTGCATTCCAAAACTCCTGCCACAATTCCAACCATGTTTTGAGGAATACCTATATCTCTCAAAGTATTGTATAAATTACTGCCTTCTTTCAAGGCACCTTCATACATTGCATAACGAACAGTAACCGGTTTTTCAACCATCTTATACTTCCATTCACCTGTACTGTCCATCATCAAAAAATGAAAAATTGCCGGATTTTCCGCATACCTGAACAATACCGCTTTTGAAGTATCCTTTTGATCAAACCCAACCCAAAAAACTTGTCCTACTCTCAAAGTTCCAATTTCAACGGTATCAGCAAGCGTATTGCCGATTTTCAGGGACTGCTTATGATCCAAGCCAACGCTTTGCAAAGTTTGAAAAAGCCCGAAATTAGACTCCACTATTGCAGGCTTTAATATTGGGCTAGTTGATATAAAATTTTCGAGGGAATCTATTCTGCGCTGAATTTCTGCTAACTGAGCTTCGGGGTCAGGCTTTTCTGTTATTTTTTCTTCCTGCTTGCTGCAGGAAGAAAATAACAATGCTGTGAATATAATTATGTAAAAATGAATTTTAATTTTCTTGATTCCGCATTTCGGTTTGTTCTCTGTCAACCGTATTCTTTAAATAATCGTTGAAGTTACGATCAAGGCTAATACCATCAAAGCTAGCAGCATCCTGATCCAAGACGAACACAGCACTTGGGTTATCCATCCAGCCCACAACGTCAACGGCCTCAATGTTCATGCCTTTGTCGCCGGGTCCCTGCAAAACCTTTTCCACATCGCCATTGCTCACCCAGCCCTGACCACATGAACCTCTAACCAAAGTATAAGAGTCCTGCGTCCTTAAGATGGTCATTTCATCATTAAAGCTGGCTACGCAAACCACCTTACCGCCACCACCTGAGGCTTCTCTGAGTTCAATATCACCCCGCTTAGACTTAACCTTATTGGTAGTCTTTTGGGCAAAAGCACCCGCAACAGCGAATACGAGCAAAATAAGAAACACTTTTTTCATAATTACCTCTCAATAATAATATACTAAATTTCAATCCATGGATTTCTCCGACAAGCTGTTTATATTGCTTTACAACACCCTAAATGCGTGTTTTGACCAAATTTTGTGGCTTTGGGGGCCGTTTTTTGTTATAGGTTTTGCATTATACTTTGTCACCAGACTCAGGGATAGGGCTTTTGCCGAGTCTGTTGGGCAAAAAGCGGAACTTTTTTTGACCGGCTGGATTGGAACCCCTGTACATGAAATGGGTCATGCTATTTTCTGTGTGCTTTTCAGGCATACAATCACAGAAGCAAAGTTTTTTTCGCCGGATGAAAACGGCACTTTGGGTTATGTTAAACATGAATACAACCCAAAAAGCTCCTACCAGCAAATCGGGAACTTTTTTATAGGCATAGCTCCTATGCTTTTCGGCACAGTGGTAATTTATGCGCTACTGGGTATATTGTTCCCGCAGTATTCCGAAACCAACTGGTATGTTTTCAAGATTTTTTTAAATACCGATAATTTCAGCGACTGGCGGTTTTGGCTATTTCTTTACCTTTCGGTGGGAATTGCCAGCCACATGAAACTGAGCGCTCCTGATTTCAAAAGTGCTGCCGGCGGTTTTGTCACCTTGCTGTGCCTGATCTTTCTTGTGAACCTGATAGCAAATATGTTTTTGACTTTCGGGTTAAAAGAACTCACCATAGCAGCCTGGCTAACAGAAAAAACAGATGTTCTTATATCTCTCTTTTATTCAATAATGCTTTATGCCCTGGCTGTGTCTATCCTGTATTTGCTGTTTGTTTACATTTTGTGGGGTTTATGCAAACTAGTGCGTAAAAACTAGCTTCACCGACATTTCGCAGAGCTCGTAAAATTTTTTCAAAGATTTTTCATGCTCAGAAGCAAAATTGTAATCCACCACATCGTAGTATCCGCATGCCATATCTTGCGGCAATCCGTGAGGATAATATTTTTCCCACTTTCGCAAACACTCATGCCTGTTCTCCTTGAATTCCCTTATGCTGATTTCCGTTTCGGTCAAATAATTTTCAAGCAGGGAGCCTCTACCCAAGGCTTCTTTCCTTATTATCCACAAACCAAAAACAAAAGGCATGTTTTGCCATTCCTGCCAAACACTGGCCAAATCATAAGCGTATTCCCATTTATTTTCAGAGCCTTCCCTCAAAGCTCTGTCTCCTATCAATAGCTTTGCATCGCAATTTTCATCGGTGGTAAAAACCGGGGAGACCTTGAACCGCAAGCTCAGGAGCAGTTTTAGCAGAACTACGGAAGTATCGCTTTCCCTGGTTAAATGAATGTTTTTTTTATCCAGGTCTTCCCACTTGTATTTTGAAAAAAGCTTTACAGATTGAATTTCAAGGGTGCTTGAAGTACAGAATCTGTTGCAAATAACATATTTTTCCTGATTTTTTGCGTATTCTATTGAGGAAGATGGGGAAAGCATAATCTCGCCTTCTCTTAGCCTTTTGTTCTGCAAGCTGGGAACCCCGTCTAAAAAGCGAATGTTCTGCATTGGATTGGTTAAAAATCTGTGAAAAAAAGGGGCACAAACCAGGAAAGGTATGCGTCCAACGGTTAAAAATGATTCCATAGGGAATAAAATTAACTAAATTACGCCAAATGATTGATTTTCACAAAGTTCTAACCGCGTTTCGCTCTGATTGGTATTGCTGACCATGCCCAAGTTTCTCGTTAAAAAAACTGCACCGGCAGAGGATGGAAAATCCCTTGTATTTAAGGGTAAAGTAGTAGAAGGTCCAATAAATAAGGGAATGGAGCTTCTTATTTCCATAGCAGGACAAACTGTTATTCCCGTAAAAATCGCAGATATTCTGCATTTTGAAAAGTCAAAAGACGATGCCAAGAAAGTTGGCTTGGTTGTTGACTTTGAAGATGAGCCGGATGATATGTCAATGATTATGGCTTTGCGGATTACAGACGAAGAAATTGAATGCAGACAGCCTGCACCCTAAGCTCTATTTTTCAAGTCGCTTTAAAAAATCATCGTAGTTGTTGCAATCCTGAATGTCTTTAAGAAGACCGTCTAATGTATTTCCATCAGTATGCTTGGGGGCTAAGGTCGCCACTCTTCCCTGCTTTGAGAAAGCCACGCCTCTTGCTTTATCCTGTTCGCTGACTTTTCTGTCAACTGCGCGCCGGAAATTCTCAAATGTCTGTTTATCCATTTTAACAGCGATAGCCTCTTTGGGTTGATAAGAAGCCGGTGTGCGGCAACTGGGGCAAGTGAACACAAATCCCTGCAATTCCCCGTTTTCGGCTTCTGCATGAGGGTTACCTATGCAATAAGTGAGCTGCATACCACAGTGCGGACAAACTATTGAGAAATCAGCCATACGAGAAATATAGTAAACATCAGTAATTAATCCCACGCCTCACAGGCTCAAACCCGGCGTTGCGGATAAACAGTTCCGCATCTTCAACACTTTCAATGCCTTGTGAGCGCATCACACGTTCTTTCAAAACCACGCTGCTTATATCGTTTGCGCCTGCGTAAAGCGCGACTTCGCCGAGTGCTTTGCCCATGCCGAGAACGGAGACTTCTATGTTTGGAATGTTGTGAAAAAAAAGCCTGCAAAGAGCTACGAGTTTTATGTATTCAACGCCGGACACGTGGCGAATCGGGAAGTCTGAGGTTTGCGGTTGGAATACCCAGGGGATAAAGCTCTGGAATCCATCGGTTTCCCGGATGTAATTTAAATGCTCAACAATATCTTCTGGGCTTTCGGTTGAACCTATCACTATGTTTGCGCTGCTTTTGAGGCCTTGTTTGTGGCACTCTTCCATAACGCCGCACCATTGCTTTGCAGATAGTTTTTTAGGGGATAAAATTTTGCGCATTCTTTTTGTCATTATTTCTGCGCCTGCGCCCGGCACAGAAGAAAGCCCTGCGGCTTTTAATTTTTGCAAAAGTTTTGGCAAAGAAATTTTGTTGTCTTTTGCAATATGAAAAAGTTCAACAGGAGAAAACGCCCGGACAGGAAATTTTAATTCTTTGTTCAGCAACTCCAAAGCACTTAAATAATAATCAAGAGAAATACCGGGATTAACGCCACCTTGAAAAAATATTGCGCTCGCTCCTTGTTTCTTCGCTTTCAGTGCTTCTGCGCGAATTTCCTTTAAGTTCATTGTGTATGGCTTTGCATTTTTGAAAGAGCAAAAGGAGCAACCTATTTTGCAAACATTGGTATAATTTATTATTCTGAAAACAGTGTAGCTTACATTTTTTTTGCCGTGGATTTGAACCCGCATATCGTGTGCCGTTTTTGCGAGTTCAGTCCAGTTTGCATTTTTCCAGAGCCTGAGGGCATCTGCAACACTCAGCATTAATCCCTTCTCATAAACAAGCTTATCACATACCATAGCAAGGTCATAAAGCTGGCAAAAAGCATTGCTCCTGCGCCAATGTGCTGGTTGGTATTGAAGGTCTCTTTTATTTTATGGGTTTCATAAAGAATTGCGGCAGACATTAAAACTATCATGGCTATGGCAAACCATGTTCCCACAGCAGCTCCCGTTATGGTAAAAATAACTATCGCACCGAGTGCGATAAAAGAGCCGAACACAACAATGCTTCTTAAAAAAGAAAAGTCTGTTTTGGTGACAAATACGGTCACTGTGAGTGCGGCAAATATTGTTCCTGTCGCGATGAATGCCGGTATCAAAACATTGTCCATAGCCATCTGCACGCCACCGGAATAAGCTATGGCAACGCCGATCAACGGAGTGAATATCAATGAGTAGGCGAGTATATAAATTCCCAGCCCCAGATACTGTTTTTCTTTTTCTTCGGCGAATGTCAATTTTCCACCGAAATAAGATGCTGCCCAAAATATAGCCAGCACCACAAGCCAGCTAACGCTTGTTATAGCATTGAGCAAGCTGTAAGCAATACCGGTATGGAACATTCCGAAAACGGCCATCATCCAGATCAGGAAAGAGAATCCGGCGGTGAGATAAGTTTTGCGGTAGAAATTCGCCTGTTCAACAGACGGGGCACTTTCAACCCTCTGAAATGGACTGACATAAGTAGCGTCTTGCATAATGAACTCCTTTTTTGGTAATTTAGAAAAATTGGAGGAATTACAATTGCCCTACGCAACGTTATTTACCTTTTCGCTGAGTATCTTTTGGAAGCCAGGAGATGGTTTATGCTTATTAAGTTGCTGTGCTTTTTCTATTTTGGCTTCATGAAAATACTCTTTATCGGCGGAAACGGAAATATCAGTTGGAACTGTACTGTGCAGGCTCTGGCAAAGGGCTTTGATGTGTGGGTTTTAAATCGGGATAGCGGATCTGTTATGAGACGTGAACTGCCTGACGGTGTGCATCGGTTGAAGGCTGATATTGGAGACAAGGAATCCGTTAAAAAGGCTTTGGCGGGACTAAAGTTTGATGCTGTGGCTGATTTTATTTGCTTCACTCCAGAACAAGCTCGCGCAGATATTGAAATTTATAAGGATATTTGCGAACAGTTTATATTTATTAGCTCGGCTTCTGCTTATCAAAAACCGTTGACTGCAGTGCCAATTACAGAAAGTACACCTTTGAAAAATCCGTTTTGGCTTTATTCACGAAATAAAATAGCCTGCGAAGAATTGTTCTTTGAGGAATATCGTGAGCATGATTTCCCAATTAACGTTGTTAGGCCCTCACATACTTATGATACTATTATCCCCGCTGCCATGGGCAGCTCGGGATGGACAAATTCTGCCAGGATGCTTGCAGGAAAGCCCATTGTTTTGCACGGAGACGGAACTACGCTCTGGACATTGACACATGCGGAAGACTTTGCGAAGGCATTTGTGGCATTGCTTGGAAATTCTGCGGCTGTGGGACAAGCGTTTCACATAACCGGAGATGAATGGCTGAATTGGCGGCAGATTTCCGAAATTGTTGCGGGGGCATTGGGTGCGCCAAAACCAAATTTTGTTTGTGTGCCCAGCGAAAAAATTGCAGAAAAAAATCCCGATTTAGGCGCAGGTCTTTTGGGAGATAAAGCATGGTGCGCAATTTTTGATAATTCAAAAGTTAAAAACTTTGCGCCGGGATGGCAGGCTAAAATTCCGTTTAGAGAAGGGATAAAAAGAACCATAGCATGGTTTATGGAAAACCCGGAGAGAAGAAAAATCAATCAAACGCTGGATGATTTTTTAGAAAGTATATATCGCTGATATACGGCTTACAAAACGGCCTGAGCCCCGAAATGGATTGCGAAAAATAAAATCTTCTGCCAAAGCCGCATCTATTTTCAATTTGTCATCCATGTTTAAGCCTATGCCAAAACCTACATGATCATCAAGAGTGCCGTCTCCATAAGCATTGGTTGACCAGAAATTGACCTTTTTGCCAACTTGAGCATCACTTGCCTGGCAAATATTTTCTCTCTCTTTGCTGCCTCTGGTACATTCATTATATATGAAACTCTTTTGGCCGCCAACACGAATGGTAAACCACTTTTTCCATATATTGCGCTCTATGCCAAAACTCACAATGCCACCCACGCGCTCTGCTTTGTCGCTTTTGTATTGCTCCCGTGAACCAGGCTCTCTGTAAATAAGATAAGTATCTCCATTATCTTCATTTACTCTGTCCCAAGTGCCAACCGTTTCTTTTATTAAAACCCCATCCAGGCCAAACCAAAAGAAACCGCGAGGAATAACAATATTCAAGCCGGTATTTAAATTATAGTATTTTTCTTCCCAACCGGGAATTTCCATATCTGCTATTTTATAGCCGGTTATAAGATGGCCGCCAAAAGCGTTGACTTCAAGAAACGCACGGCCTTGCGAATAGAAGGAAAACAAACCCTGATCTAAAAATGTTTTGCGGCTGGGCCCATATTGAATGCGAGCGACACCCATTGTAAGCTCAACGGAGGTATTATTTGTAACTAGGAAATTTGCTCCATAATCCATAGCCAAAATAGATACGTGGGCATTATGAGCGATTATTCCCTGATTCGGATCTGCGCTCGGATAGTCCTGTTTACCATCTTGAACTCCAACATAAACGTGAGCACCTATTGCGGAACCATCTATCATGGTACCGGCAAGGAATGCATCAAAGTTTGTTATGGTTTGCGGAACCGCAACTGTATCACTGCCAACAACCACTTTCCTAGGAACAAAACGTGTGAAGTTATAATGTTCACGCCCAAAAGCACCGCCAAAAGTTATTTGCGGATCACGCATGCCTTTGTTTGACAAACCGTATTTAAACAACGCACCGAACCAGGGAGCAAACGGATCTTTTGTGTTGCCTATGTCTTTTTGGCCAAGGCTGTTCTGGCTGTAAAAACCAAGTTCTCCCATTAACGCATTGGAATAAAAAGTTGCATTCGCCGGATTATCAAAGATGGCAATGTCATCTACAAAGAAGGCCGGACGTTTACCCATGCTCTCTACGCGCGCTTGAGTTGCGAAGAGCGACGTTGCCAAGAAGAGAATGCATATTGATATGTTTTTCATTATTTGACCTCCTGCTCAATTTTTTCCACGCCCTCTACTATCTCTACCTGAACTCTGCGGTTCTTGCGACGATTTTCTTCGCTTATGTTGGAAACCAAAGGCTCTGTATCTGCTTTGGTTGCAATCTCTATGCGGTGCGGACGTATGCCTTTTGTGTTAACAAGATAATTCTTTGCGCTCTGCGCTCTTTGCATACCGGTGCGCAAATTGCCATCGTAGGTTCCTTTATCGCAAGTGTGTCCGGTTACTCGTATGCGGAGATCCGGGTAATCTTGCAGAAGCACTGCGGCACTGTCTAGCTTCTCTTGCGCACGCGGGCTTGGAATTGTTTGAGTTACGCTGTACTCATCCAACCCGTTTGCGAGCAGAGCAAGCCGCGCGCGGAATTCAGCCAAACGAGCAGCTCTTGCCTGTTCAAGTATCCTTGCACGTTCCATTGAATCAAGCCTGGCCTGCTCAAGCGCAGCGATTCTTGCTCTTTCGATGTCTGCCAACCTGATTGCCTCCAGAGAATCCAACTGCCTTTGCATAGCAGCTTCGCCTATAGCCGCAAGCATAACTTCTGTTTTATGTGTGAGCATTGCGATGGAATCTGCCATTCTTGCGCTATCTGCAGTTAACCTTTCAATGCGAGCAAATGAATTATCCAACATGAAATCCCTATATATCAGTTCATTCACCCATCTTACGCTATCTGCCTCTTTATAATGGCTGCCTGCACCAACTGCAAAACGAATGGTAAAACCCATTGAAGCCGGAATTGCTTTACCTTCTGTGCGGCTTTTGAAGTCTATTTTTCCATTCGGAGTATGCGGATCTTCCGCATAGCTTAACTTTGGAGTCCATGTAAATGGCTGGTCAACAGCACTGCGTTTGGCAACATCATTCACGGCCCAGTCCAACCAAAAGCCTGTATAGACGGCAAGCTTATCATAGAGCCTCCATTTTACACCGGCTTCTACCGATGCGAAAATTGCCGTGTTAAGCTTTAATTTTTCATAAGAGCTAACAGCTCCGTAATCTCCAAAACCGAGTTCTTCGGAACCAATGCCAAATCCGTCTCGATTGCAATCGTTAAAATTATATTTGGCCGGTGGTTCTCCCAATTTATTGGGATAATATCCGCAAACCATAGCACTTTCTACGCTGCCCTTGTAAGAGCCGGCAAATGGCATGCCTATTTTTGCGCCTCCAGCGTAGTAAAAGGCTTTATTTCTGCTTTCATTTGTTTGATATTGAAACATCAAGGGAACCATAACCATCATTGACCATTGAGTCTCTACATATCCTCTGAAGTCGTAGTAGAGAATAACCCGCTCATTTTCAAAATCATTGGCTTCAAGATGGTGCCTGAAGTTTCCGTTAATATCTGTGCCCCTGTTGTTAAAGAGTTGCAACCCGCCACCAATTGTAATTCCCCATTTTGGGCTGAAGAAGTAGCTATAGGAGAATCCTGCGCCAAATCCCGGGCTGAATTGAGTTCCGGCCATGTCCGGATAGTCTATTTTCGAAACCCCCATAAATGTATGCAGCGATATTTCATGCACACCTTGTTCAACCGGGATATCGGATTTTGCTTCCGATATTTCCGGCATGCGCGGATCACCTACAGGCAGGGCATGCAGGGCTGTTGCGAAGATTAGGGCATAGATATATTTGAGCTTCACTTATTTAGCCTCCGATTTCAAAACCTAAGATAGAAAATTTGAGCTTAAGGCCAAGGGTTAAAACAAATCATTTCCAGCTACTATTATATTTGTAAATTACATGTAATTTACAAATATTCACTTTTGTGACAGAAAAGCGACAAAGTTGTGAACGTTTGATGAAGTGGAGGGGGTCTGGCCCTCGGTCTGCCAAAAAGTAAATTGGGGGCCAGATTTTCATTTAACCCAAAAATGTATTAAAAATTTAAATGTAAATCAGTCTGTTCAACTTTGCCCTGTATTCCCATGTCAGTTCGTGCTTTGGGCCCAAGACTGAGAACAGGGTGACCATGCCTTTTTTGGCTTTGCCTTCCGAGTCTTGTTTGCTTTCTATGATTTCTAAAAAAACATCAAGGGCTTCGCTGTATTTGTTTTGGCAAGCAAACTTGTAGGCTTTGTCGTAAGGTGCGGCAGTTTCTTCGTAGAATTCCATCAGGTCTAAAAGAGATTTGGATTCATTGTAAAAATCATCCGTTTCTTTTATGGTTTGCAAAATTGTTTTTGCTTCTTCTCTTTTGCCGCTCATCGTTTTGGCCTTTGCAAGCAGATAGCAAACTTTTTTGTTGCCGGGATTTTTTTCAAATAATTTTTTCAGAATTTTTAAAGCAGCCTCTGTTTGCCCCAAATTCAAAGCATCTTCCGCATTCATAAGCAATGCGTCTTCTTCCGACAAAAAGAAAGGTTGCAATTGCTTTTTCAATTCGCTCTCCGGCAGATTGCCGTCTGCACCACCCGCAATTTGCTTGTCTTTGAAAATGCGAATATCGCTTAAAGCTCTTATGTGCAAATAGCCTGCAAGCTGCTGGTTGTTGGGATCTTCGGGATCAAGCTTTGCTATTGTGAATTTAAGTTCATCGGAAAGTTTTTCAAGCGCAGGAGAAACTTCAAAAGCAACAACAATGGCTTTTTCCGCAGAGCCATGTATAACAAGCTGCTCAAAATTTTCAAGATCAATCTGGATTATGGACATTGAAGGGTAAGGTAGTAAATAAAATTTTTACTACCTTAAACTTATGTATTCAATAACCGCTGTGGCTCAACGGCTTGGGCTGAACGTTGTTCGTGGGCGATTTCGCTGCATTTTTTCGGAGCGGCATGCACATGGAGATAGAACCCCCTCCGTTAGCATAAATGAAGAAAAAGGATTTTTCAAATGTTTTGTTTGCGATGAAGTTAAAGGAAAAGCAGTTACTCTTGTGCAGCTTGTTATGGGCATAAGCAAAGACGATGCCGTTAAATGGCTAAAGGATGATAGCCCTTCAATAATAAGAGATTCTCAAAAATTCTTTTTGAAAAAGAGAACGAAGATTGAAGAAAAACCGAACTTTTTTAAAGAGAAAATGATATTTGAATTTCTCAGCATACTGCAGCCTATACAGCCGTATAGCACAATAGGTTGGTGGCTTGCCAACAGAGGCATTTATAAACCTACTTGGGATAAAGTTCTTTTGCGCTGCATTGATGATTACACATTTATCAGCAATAAACTGCTGGGTAAATATTCTTTGGAAGATTTGCAGATAGGAGGATTATTCAATAGCTACGGACAATTACGCTACGGAAAAAGACCGCTTATTATTCCTTATATAGATGAAAAAAACAGACCTTTCTTTTTTCAGGCTAGAGCTATAGATAAAAACGTTAGCCCGAAAGAGTTGAATTTTCAGGGAGCTATTCCGTTTCCTTATAACAAAACAGCCTTGGATGGCAAGCCCGGAACGGTTTATTTGTGCGAAGGGCCGATTGATACATTGACCCTTTTGCAACGTGGGTTTTGCGCTGTGGGTATTCCGGGAGCAAATACTTTTAAGCCTGAGTGGGTAAGTCTTTTTTGCAATAAAAAAGTTGTGCTTTGTTTGGATAATGATAAAGCCGGCAGAGCCGGAGAAGAACGCATTGCGGGGTTGATGAAAGCAGCGGGGTTAGAGGCAAAATCGTTTGGGTTGTTGCCTGAGGGCGAGGATATAAACTCGTGGTTTATTCCCCGATCTTGATTTTCATTCCCGGGTAGATTTTTTTATCCAGGCCGGGATTCCACTCCAGCAATTGTTGGACTGTTACATTGTGGGCACGGGCTATTTCCCACAGATTGTCACCGGATTTTATTTCGTAGCTTGAACCTATTTGTGCGGTACTCTTGGCTAACTCTTTTTGATGAGTTTCTCTTTTTGCAGGATCTTGCAGGTAAAGCTTTTGACCGATGTTAACTTTGTTGGTCTTTAATTTATTCCAAACCATTAGATTTTGCGATGATACGCCAAAGCGCCTGGCTATAGAGCTGAGGTTGTCTCCTCTGCGAACAGTGTATGTTCTGGCATTATGATTATTAGCAGTAGCAGCAACCGGTGCTGTAACTGTAACTTCGCTTTTTGGTTTTGGAGTAGAAGCAACTTCACTCTTTGTTGCACCCTTAGGAGGATTTGCACCTGCCGGCATGGGAATTATCAAAGTTTGACCTACCCTCAACTTTGTGTTTGTCAAATTATTTGCAGCTTGAATATCAGATACCTTTAAGCCGAAAAGCCTTGATATATATCCGAGATTATCGCCTTTTTGCACCTTGTACTGCTGCCAGCGAACAAGCTGCGTTTTGTCCATTTTTTCGTAAGCCTTCAAAAACTTTTCTCTGGTGCCTTGAGGTATCTTCATGGTATAGCTTTTGAGATTCGGCGGTGTGCACCAGCGAACAAGCTCAGGATTCAAATCACGTATTGTATTAACGCTTGTACCAACAGCACCGCTAACCTTATCAAGAGGAATGCAGTCTTTGACAGTTACTGTATCGTAATCAACTTTTGCCAATGGCTCAACCGTAATGCCATAATGCTGAGGATAGTGGCCTATTATGGTAGCAGCTATAATCCTGGGAACATAGTGCATGGTTTCGCGTGGTAATTGCAAATCCCAGTAAGAGACCTTTTTCAATGTTGAATCTGCGGCCAATTTTTCTTTCACAAGCCTTCTTATTCTGCCTTCGCCGCAGTTATAAGCCGCCATTGCAAGGTACCAATCGCCAAATTCCTTATGCAAAGCGACTAGATAATCGATGGCTGCATCCGTGGCCAATTCGGGATTGCGGCGCAAATCCACCCAAAAATCCGAAGTCAGCCCGTAACGTTTTCCGGTGGCCGGAATGAACTGCCACACCCCAGCGGCTTTTGCTCTGCTGTAAGCACTTGTTTTGTATCCGCTCTCAACCAAAGCTAAATAGATTAAATCTTCCGGTACGCCGCGAGCTTTGAGCTTTGCGTAAATCATGGAATCTAAAAGAGTTTTGCGAGAAAGAGATGCTACCGTAAAACTTCTGGCATTTACGGTTAAATAGTGAATTTCCTGCATAACCCTGTCGTTGATTTCAATGGGCAATGAGAATTTGGACCAGTCCATTTCGTCTAAATGGCTTTCAATATCTTCCTTTTCTGCGCTATCCAACGGAGTTTCTTCAAAGGAATCCAAACTTTCATAATCGTTTAGTATTGAATACGCTTGCCTTGTGCCCGTAATGTTTATAAGCTTGGGGTAGAGGCTCTCCATAGCAATGATTATCCGTACAGGCATTATGGAAAAATAAACCGAATCTTCAGGTAATCCGAGAGAATCTTGCTGCTGTTCAGCATAAATCTCATTCAATGCGATATCAAAATGATATATTGCGTTTAGCGGGTCTTTTTTAATAATTTGCATACCCGCTTGAAATTCCTGCCAAGAAACTTTTCCAGCTGCCCCCTTAGGCTCCTCTATGGGTTCTATTTTGCTTTCTTCCGAATTTGCAAGACCTGCAACAATAGCATCGCTCTTGCGTGGACTCGAAGAACACGCAAACAACAAAAACACCGATAGCAAAAAGAAGCTAAGGGTTTTAAAAATTCTCACTCCTCTTCCTCTTCTTCATAGTCAAGCCCTAAACGACGAAAATGCGGCTTGTCAAAGTTAAGCTCTTCGTCAAGAGCTTCGTCGTCATCCACCATCTCTTCTTCTTCTTCTCCGAGTTCTTCAAACTCGTCCAAATCTTCGTCCTGATCGGAGTCAGGAAGAAAATTATCACTTCCACCCCCTTTGGGGCGGCGTCCTAATTGCAAAGGGTACTTCATATCTACCTCCTGAATATAGAATTTTTTCTGAGCGAAAATATAGTAAATTACCCAAGTATGCGTTATAGATTTACCTGCGAATATAATGGTGCCGCATTTTCGGGATGGCAGGAGCAGCCAAATGAAAAAACCGTGCAAAGTGAGCTTGAAACGGCGTTTTCCGTAGCTTTGAGGCAAAAAATACACATTATAGGTGCCGGAAGGACGGATACCGGGGTTCACGCCAGGGGGCAAGTGGCGCATTTTGACTTTGAGGGTGAAGAGTTTACCCCCAAAACGCTGGAAAATTCCGTAAATGCGTTAAGCGATAAAAATGTTTGCATAAGAAACCTGGAACCCTGCCCCAGCGACTTCCATGCCCGCTATAGCGCGAAAGAGAGGTATTACCAATACACAATTTGCACCCAGCCCATAGTTTTGGGTGCAGAATTGGTATGGCAATGCCATTACAAGCTGAACACCGACCTTATGGAAGAAGAGGCAAAGATTTTTTTGGGAGAACACGATTTCAACGCATTTTCCATCCCGAGAAACGATGGAAAAAGCACGATGTGTACGATCAGCGAATGCAAGTTGGTTGCAGGAACATGGCATATCCGGGGCAACAGATTTTTGCACAGACAGGTTCGTTCGATGATAGGTTTATTGTTTGACGTGGGCAGGGGCCGATTTGAGCCTGGGGCTGCGACACGTATTTTCAATGGCGAATTTATCGGTGAAAGGACGTGGGCACCGGCACAGGGGTTAACGTTGGTTGACGTAATTTTTGATAGAATCCCGTAAAGTTGTAAATATCTTTACTAGTTCGTCTTCGTCTTCTTCCAGTATTGTGATTCTGAATCCCTGCAAATCGCAGCAAAAGCTGCTCATTGGAACCACGCATATTCCTGTTGCACCCAATAGATAATACACAAAGCGATAATCGGGGCTAACGCCTTGGCACCATTCTTCCACTTTTGCTTTTATTTTTGGGTTTTCTATTGGAAGAGTTTGAGTGTTGTTTAAAACGCCTTCCTTGAAAATTATGGAATTGTAAAATGCGCCATAGGTTGGGTTGAACATAAGTTCTGGGACTTCTCCGAGAATTTTGTTGATTATCGCGCTGCGCTTGCCTATTTGCTCATTCAGGTACGCACGATGCGTTTCATAACGTGCATCACCCAAAATTAGCGGCAATGCCAGTTGCGGAAGAGTTGTGGAACAAACCTCTATCATTTTTGCGTTGTCTAAAGCACTGCAAAATGCGGCAAATTCCGGGTTTTTGTCTCTGTTGTAAAATTCCATCCAACCACAGCGAGAGCCGGGCCACGGGACTTCTTTTGAAAGGCCTTTCATGGCAATGCCGGGAACATCTTCTATGTATTCCGAAAGCGCGTAAGACCTAGCTCCGTTATATACAATTTTGTTATAGACTTCGTCTGAAATAACAAATACGCCGTATTTTTTTGCTATTTGAATTATTCTTTTCAAACTTTCCAGCGGATACACCATGCCTGTTGGATTGTCCGGATTTATTATTAAAATACCTGCTATGTTTGGATTATATTTAACCTTGTTTTCCAATTCGTCCAAATCCGGGTACCAGTGATTGGCGGGGTCCAGTTTGTAAGTTATTGGATCTGCGTGTGCGTGCGCTGCTTCTGCGGAGCTATGTGTGCTGTATGCCGGAGATGGACCTATTACTCTGCTTGTGATGTCTAAAAGCTGATATGTTGTGGAGATTGCGTCTCCGAGTCCGTTGAAGAAAAGTATGTCTTCCGGCGTGATTTGCACTCCGCCCAAAGCGTTGGTCTGTTTGCAAATAAATTCTCTTGTAGCCAAAGCTCCTTTTGAGGGGCAATAACCATAAGATTTATTTTGCTGTACCAAGTCTGTCATAACATTTTTTATCCAAGACGGCAGTTGGCATTTTTTCTCTATGGGATCACCTATATTTTCCCAATGAATTGAGAGTCCGAAAGGTTTAAGTTGATTCGCTTTTTTTACTATTTCGCGAATTTCATACTTGAATTCCTTTGAACCATTTGATAAAAGTTTTTTGCGCATGTGGTGAATCTAGAAATTTCTATCTTCCCTTTCGTGAAAGATTCTCTTTTGAAAAGTTATTCCGAGCTTAAAGGTTCCATACCTTTTCCGCCTAGTTTTCAACTCCGTAAAAATGAGGTGACGGAGCTTATAAATACGCTTCGCAATCTGCTGTTTCCGGGCTATTTTGACAATCAAGGCATGGAAGACCTTTTAGAACAGGCTCAGAATTTACTGAACAAATATGCTGCTACAGTGGCAGAAGAATTCCTTGAAAAACTCCCGCAAATAAGAGCGAGCATTGCAACCGATGTGGAAGCCGCTTATGAAGGCGATCCGGCCTCCGTTAGCAAAGAGGAAATAATAATCTCTTATCCCGGACTTTATGCCATAATGGTTTACAGGTTGGCACACGAATTGCATCTTTTAAAGGTTCCCATGCTCCCCCGCATAATGACGGAACACGCTCACTCCACAACAGGCATAGACATTCACCCGGGCGCAGAAATAGGCAATTACTTTTTTATAGATCACGGCACCGGCATAGTTATTGGCGAAACTACAATCATCGGCGAACATGTTAAAATTTATCAGGGGGTAACGCTGGGGGCTCTTTCCACAAGAGGCGGCCAATCGTTAAGGGGCAAAAAACGCCACCCTACTGTTGAGGATAATGTGACGATATATTCGGGAGCTTCGGTTTTTGGCGGAAATACGGTGATAGGCAAAGGAGCCGTGCTCGGCAGCAGCGTATTTGTGACTAAGTCTGTGCCGGCGGGAACCAAATTTCTATATTAAAATTGTGGATCGTGGTTTTTTAGAACAATTTCGCAAAAACCCAATTATGGGTATAGTTAGAGGGTTGCCTCCAGAGCAGGCTCTGGGGTGTGCAGACACTTGTGTTATTTCCAAACTCAAATATGTTGAAGTACCGCTTAATACGCCGGATTCTGCTTTGGCTCTTAAAAATCTGTGTGAAGAAAGTGATACTAAAGGTTTGGTTGTTGGAGCGGGAACGGTTTTGACCGTAGAGGAAGTGGATGTAGCTCTTGATAGCGGGGCCAGATTCATAGTTTCTCCGGCTACAATTCCTGCGGTGATTGATAAATGCGTTGCAAAGGGAGTACCTTGCATTCCAGGGGCATTAACGCCATCTGAAATAATACAGGCTTACCATCTTGGAGCTACGGCAGTAAAGGTTTTCCCGATTTCTGCGGTTGGCGGCGCACAGTATATACAGGAACTGCGTGGGCCGTTCAGGGAAATTCCCATGTTGGCATGCGGGGGTGTGCGGTCTGAGAATGTTATGGCGTTTTTTGGTGCTGGCTGTGATTTTATAGCTTGCGGAGCAAGCGTGTTTACAATCGCAGATATGAAGACCGGTAACTGGCAAAGCATTGAGCGCAACCTGTGGTGGGTGCGGAAGCTGGACCAGAAGACGATTATCAATTTGGCCAAATGAGTTGCGTCTCTATTTCACCAATATTTTCCTAGTCTGTTTACCTGCTTTTTCGATATAGACTCCGGGGGTCGTGGGTTTTTGCATTCCCAGCGGCTGGCCCTTTAGGTTATAGTAGCTTGGCGCATGGGACATGGAAAGTGGGATATGGGGCATGATGGAGCTCATCATGCTGCAGCTTTCTATGGGCTCGCCGCCAATATCGTTGCAGGAGGCTAGGAGCATGTTGGAGACGCAGCGACTTTCGTCTATCTGGCAGCCTGTCCTGATTATGTTGCAGCTTGCGATTTCTGTGCCGCCAACGAAATGGCAGACTTCTTCGCTGAGCTCGGTGCAGTAGCTGCCTCGTCTGCAGAATATTAATTCTGCTTCATCGTCTGCAATTTCGATTATGGTTATTACCGGGCGGGTCAAGGCGTAATTGTCAGGTTCAATGCCATCGGTGACTATGGTGGCGGTGGCTTTTTGTGTGGTCTCCACTCGCTTGGATAAAGTTGGTGCGGCATAATATATATCTACAGCCGGGTTTTTGCCTTTTAGCACGGATTCATTGTCGCTTTCGCCTTTGCTGTCGGTGGCGAAGCCATCGTAGGCGATTATGCTTTCGAGGATTCTGGTCAGCGCATCCTTGTCTGTGAACACTTCGCTTGGAACTTCCAGGGTTTGGTTTTCCTTGCTGTATTTGAAGTCCGGCAGGGTTGTGCTGAAATAGGGTTTGAGGTCTTTTCTCAGGATTTCGTAGTTTTTGGTGCTGTTTTTTAGGTTGTATCTTCTTCTTGCAGCATCGTCTTTTATGATTGCCATAGCTGCCTGCTGCCCTTCGTATTTGCCTGCTGCTGCTTGTGCGTTCAATAGCATAAGCTCTATTTCTTCGCCTTCATATTCCGCATAAGGAACAGGGCTTTGAACCATTTTGTTGTAAGTGAATACGGAATCTGTACTCCAAACAACTGTCAAGTCAGTCGGAGTCATTATTTCAAACATGGCGTATTTTTTGAAGCCGTTGTAGTTGGGCCTTACCGGGAAAGTTGCTTCCACTATGTATGAGCCTGGATTGGATGGGATTGACGGGCTTGGCAAGTATGTGTAGCCATCGATGCTGTAGTAGCTATAGACTATGTCCGTTGTGCCGTTGGTTGAGGATGTGACAACCGGCACCGATGTATTTTCGCCAAAGTACCAGTCTGCCATTGACAAGGTGCCATCGCCTGCCGCTCTGTTTATGGTGAATTCGTGGCTTGCGGAGAACGAGTTGTAGAGCGCATTTGCGGAGAATGTTGCAGTCACCGTGTATTCGCCGGCCATGAATGGCGGTGTTGCAGAGCTATACGATATTCCCGCATAAGAAGTGCCGGTGTAGTTGTAAGCGATTCCGCTTGTTCCGTTTGTGGATGAGCTTGGCTCAGGGCTTTGCGGATTTGGTATTGGAGCGTATGTCCAGTCTGCGATGTAAACGAATCCTGTGCCGTTGCCTCTCACGACATTAATGCTTACATTTCCGTTTACAGGCAGGTAATTTCTGCTTGGATCGGTGTAAGTGGCCGGATAGGAGGATGCGCCGAGTGCAGTAAGTTTTGTCGCATTGTTTTCCCATTGGTAGTTATCCGGCAGTTGTGCATTTGCGAGGGTGAGGGTTGCGGTATAGGGAACCTGTATAGTTTCTATAGCCGGGAAAGTTCTTGTTGCCTGTGCTACATTTATGATTATCTGCCCGTTTGCGGGATGGTGGTTGGCACTTTGCGTGTAGGTTGCAGGGAATTGCTGATTTTGCCCTGCGTGAAGCGGGGTTTCGGGTGCAGCCCAGTTGTATCCGGTGGGCAAAGTGATGTTCCCCAATGTAAGGGTAGCTGAATATGTTGCATTTTGGGAAGCCGGAGAAGTCCATGTTCCGGCAGCTTTTTCTATGCTCCATGCGATTTGCCTTGGTTCTTTTGTGTCATCCAGCCATGAGAAGTTGGGTTCAAGCGTTGCGGTGGCAATGTAACTGTCTGCATCTGTGGCTTGGTGACCAGTGAGGGTGTATCCGGCACCTGCAGGCACGCCGGTTATAACGGAGCCGGTATATACGAGGCCAGGTGTTGCGCTTGGAACGGGTATGTAATTGCCGTCAACGTATATGGAGAATCTTTTGGTTGCAACGCATTGGTTATAGTTTGCGGTTGCGGCGAATGTAGCTTTGGCTTCGTATTCGCCGACATTTGCGGGCAGTGATGTTTGTTCTGCGTAAGAGACATCTATGCCTCTGTATGTGTAAGTGACCTGCGCCTGGTTGTGCGTTGTTGTGGAGGATGTGGCTTGAGTGACTGTTTGGCTTGAGGTGAAGTTTTCCATATAAACATAGCATTTTCCATCATTTGATTTGTTTATGGTGAAAGTTTTTGAAATGGTGCCTGTGTGCTTGCCTATTCCATCTATGTAAACATATCCTGTTCCAGCGTTGGTATTAGCTCCGTATCTTACGATGTAGTCTATGTCTTTGGTTAAAGTTATTGAATTATGGGTTACCGTTACATTTGGTATGTGCTGCGTGCTATTGTAAGTGACAGCGGCTATGTCAGATATTGTTGCTTTGTCAAGCGTACCGGCTATTTTGAAAGTAGCAGTTCTTTGCCAGGTGAAAATTCCCGTTCCGGCAATGGTTATTGTTGCCGTTCCTTCTTTTGTGTGGTTGGTATAGCTGAGTGTGTAGTCTACGCCTTCACGAAGCGTGATTGTGGCTCCGGCTATGGTTGCTTTTACAACGGGTTTAGGGGTTATTGGGTTGCTTGTGCCATTCCAGAGCTGTTCGGGAATGGCATCAACAGTGACGGTGCTTATATTTATGTTAGAACTGATTATATAGAATCTGAAACTCTTTTGTCCGTAATAGTCGCCTTTGCCCTTGATGGTGATTTTGGTTGGATTTCCAGCGGTGCTTACCGCCGTGTTGTTACTGTATGTTACATTGTAGTCGGTTGCTGGGTTTAGTTTCTTTCCATTGGAAAATACGCTGTCAACTATGGGTTTTATTTCAGTGCCGCTGTAAAGTTGTATTGTTGTCGGGATAATGCCATTTATGAGCCGCTGTCCTGCTATGTAAACTTGTGGAACCGAGATCGTCTTCCGCATGGATTCTAGATGGGTCCGCAGAACGGGATAGCCTTCGTTAATGAAAGGGTCTATTACCCAGGTATTGACGAAATCCCAGCCTACATAGGTGCTTTGCGTTTTCATTTCCGCCGTGGTTTTGCCTAAGCTGCCGCAAGTTCTTCCATTTATTTCGCAATTGTAATAGGGTGTACCGGAACCGATGACGGTGATGTCTGCTGTTGAACTGGATTGACATCCATTCCTGGTGCCGGAGTAAGCATAAGAACCGGAAGCAGAAGCTGAAGCAAAAACATCGCCGATGACGTAGCTGCTGGCAATGGTTACTGTTCCCTCTACATACCCCAGCAGGCTGCCGGAGCAAGCACCAGAAGAACCAGAAACAAAAACATCGCCGATGACGTAGCTGCTGGCAATGGTTACTGTTCCAGTTTTCCGTACACCCCCCACCAAGCCGCCGGAGTAAGCAGAAGAACCGGAAGCAGAAGTAGAAGCAAAAACATCGCCGATGACGTAGCTGCTGGCAATGGTTACTGTTCCCCCTACATCCCCCACCAAGCCGCCGGAGTAAGCAGAAGAACCAGAACCAGAAACAAAAACATCGCCGATGGAGTAGCTGTTGGAAATGGTGGTGGTGCCGGTGGTGGTGCCAAATGCATATCCCACCAGGCCGCCAACAGAACTACGACCAGAAACATCGCCAATGGAGTAGCTGTTGGAAATGGTGGTGGTGCCTTGAGCACTTCCCACCAGGCCGCCAACCCAAGACAGGTCACTACCAGAAACATCGCCTATAGCGTAGCTGTTGGTGATGGTGATGCCAGATGCCTCCCCCACCAAGACGCCGGCAGAAGAACGGCCGGAGACATTGCCACTTACGCCAACATTCCGTATTTCACCATTTGTAACATAACCAAACAATCCCGCATAATAACTAGTACCGCTAACCGACAGTCCAGAAATGACATTGTTCTGCCCGTCAAATGTTCCTTGAAATCTGCGTGTAGTAGCACTGTTATTTCCTATCGGTGTCCAACTATGCCTACCCAAATCAATATCCACAGCCAAGTTTATGGTTTTATTTTCAAATGTTGTGCCATTACTGACCAATTGAGCCAAGCCTGCCAACTGAGCTGCTGTGGAAATTGTGTAGGTAGTTGCATTTTTGTTGCTCGTGTACCAAGTACTATCAATACTTGTGCCATTCCAAACTGATGTCTGGGCAAAAAGCAACGCTGGGAGGAGGAGGGCGAGGAGGGGGAAAGTTTTCATGGTGGGATTCCTTTTGTCTGAATTAGAATTTGCCAGAATTTCTGGGATTTACGGGATTGGAATAATGTTTCATATTTTTAAAATCTCCTCTCCTATTGAAATAAATTCGTCATAAGTTTTACACACTTTATGAGCAAGAGAATGCAATGTAGGCTTAAACAATCCATCATGGAGCGAACCTTCAACAACAGCAACTTCAGTATGTTCTAACTGACCTTCTATGCCTCCTATTTCAAATACAGCATCAGAATTAATCTCGTAAAATCCAGCATTTGTTTTACTCGCAATAGTATCAGTAGCAATGCGACTAAGAAATTCTTCTATGTCATCCACTAATTCCAATCTTTTATTTTCTAATGTAGAATTTGAAAATCTAAAATCAGGATCATCTTTTTTGCTGTAAAAAACGGACACATTATCTATTTTTTTCTTTTCTAGAAATTTATCTGAAAAGGTTTGCAAATAATTGATTGTGTCGTTCGACAAAATATTATTTATTTTTTCAAACAAATCTTTGTCTTTTTGAATTGCTGCTGAGTTCATAGCTATCCTTTCTCCATTCCTCACTAGTTGTTTTTACTCCAGCCAAACCTCCGCAAGGAAAATGAGATTCGACAAGATTCGCGCCACTGCGACACAAACTCGTTTGTGCACAGTTTTGCTTTCGGCAAGCGGAAACTGCGTTTAAAAAAATCTGAGAATTTTGAAACAAATGAATACAAACACCAAGCCTATGGTGCAGGCTCGCCATTTTTAGGTTTAGACTTGGGGCAAACGGCATTACAAGAGGAATATAATAATTTATTAGACAAAAGAATGATGTTTTGGGGGAAATATCAGGGCAAACGCATCTAAATTTTGAGCAGCGAATGGACTTGCCTCAAAGGGCGGAGTCCACACGCAAAAGTGCCCTACGAAAGTTTCAAAATATCCTTGATTTGCCCATAATCGTAACCTTGCGCCATGAGATCAAGAACTTTAGCCTCGCCTTCGGCCTTACCACGAGCCTCGCCAACGGCAATGCCACGAGCTTCACCAATGGCAACGCCCTCATTCATGGCGGTCATCCTAATCGCATACTGGTCACGCTCATTTCTCATATCTGCCTCATACGCTAATCTCTCTTCTAATGTAAAATTAGAAATTCGTGCGATGTCAAATATCTTGTCAAACACCTCCTCACCAAACTGCTCTGGCTTGCACTTAAGCTTATGAGCATGGCAAAGCGAGAAAAGAAGCTTGTCTTGCAGGGTGACACATTCTTCCAAAGTCTTTGTGAACCGGGTAAGCCGCACAAATACCATGCCCATGTAATCGTACCTTATTTCGGGATGTGCATCATTGGAGAGAGAAATGTATTGGACCAGGTCATCATTCTTGAAATCAAGGTCAAAATTCATGAAGCTAAGCGTATAGACCGGCGGGAAATTGAAATCCCAGTCTCCTTTCTTGCCGCTGTTGGCTATGGCCATGCATGCATAATAAAGCACTCTTTTGATGAAATACACCTGTTTGCCAACCTGTACTTCCACCAGAAACTGCTTGCCTTCGCTGTCTTTGCAGTAAATATCAAAGATGCTATCCCTGTTTTCAGAGGTTTGGCCGGCAACATAAGGGTTTTTGATGTGCACATCCACAATTGGATTGGTTAGCTTCCACGCCAAAAAGACGTTGAGCATTGTAATGAGCGGCTCTTTTTCTTCCTCGTTTGCGAAAGTTTTCTTGAATCCCATGTCTCCCGTCAGATCGGCAATGACTTCTTCGTTTTCTTCATCCATAAAATGGACCTCCTATTTTGTTTCTACTACTTAGACGGAACTCAGAGGGAAAAAAATCAAAAAAATGCATAAAAAAATTAATTCCTGTCAAAAATATCGTTTTTGTGTGATATTCGTCACTTTCAATGATGCTATTTTAGATGCGTTTGCCCTGGGGAAAATATGGGAAACGCTGATTTTGTTGATTAATTGAGAATAATTTTTACATATAATTGCTAAAATCGCTTAAAAATATGCTTTTTTCTTGATTTCTTCAAATTTATTTGCTATATTTACCAATAGAAGCGTTTGGCTTATACGGCACCTTCTTAAGGTGGGTTGATATTGTTGATACCGGATGCCCATAAAACGGCACTTCCATAAGCCAAGCGCTTTTTTCTGTCTTATCCTTATTCCAAACATAAGCCGTGTAAACTTCCAAAACATTGTTTTTAAGTATAGCTTCAACAGTTTCTCCGGAATATTGGATAAAGCCTCTGCCATCGAAGCCATGCCCACAGGCATCTCCAGCTTATTTTCAAAAATAGCAATGTTCTCCGGCATAAAGCCTCCTCTCTTGCAAATGTGAATCTAAAGAAATGCCTCAGGGCGATGAAAGTGAGTGGAATATAGAAAAAAGTTTACAATGTAAGCTTGCTGCAAATCCTTAAATCAAGAGAATCACGGTTCAGACAGACTTAAAATTCTTAACCAAACCTTAACATTTTCTTAACCAAAACTCAACGCCGTTTTTTAATATTATTATTAGGTTAATATGAAAATAGGAATGCTTACAAGCGGTGGTGATTGCGCAGGGCTTAATGCGGTTATGCGTGGATTTGTCAGTGCTATAACGGCTATTGAGCAAAAAGTTGAAATTTACGGAATAAAAAATGGCTATGGCGGACTTATAAACCGTGAATACAGCCAAATAAAAGCGGATGAATTTTCCGGCATTCTCAAACTTGGCGGCACAATTTTGGGAACATCACGGCAACCTTATAAGAAAATAATCCAAAAAGAAAATGACAAAGCGGATAAAATGAAAGAAAATTACCGCAAAATGGATTTAGATGCGCTCATTGTTCTGGGCGGTCAAGGAACACACAAAACCGCGGCTTTTTTATCCGACGAAGGACTCAACATCGTTGCCCTGCCAAAAACTATAGACAACGATATTTGGGGAACCGATTTTACATTCGGATTTCATTCGGCGGTTAGCGTTGCAACGGAATGCATAGACAGAGTTCAAACAACCGCCGCAAGCCACGGGCGCACAATGCTCGTAGAAATAATGGGCAATA
>Ga0209755_10002007_pt1 | contig 29181 bp, 30 predicted proteins | sample TergutCo191P1_FD_187301 | JGI IMG/M metagenome (GOLD analysis project Ga0209755, IMG submission 187301) | Cornitermes sp. P1 segment gut microbial communities from Petit-Saut dam, French Guiana - Co191P1 (SPAdes) (version 2) | ecosystem: Host-associated > Arthropoda: Insects > Digestive system...
CTCACCCGTCCGCCGCTCGGCTAGGTTGCCCCGCCTCGCTCGACTTGCATGCATAAGACACGCCACCAGCGTTCGTTCTGAGCCAGGATCAAACTCTTCATTAAAGTTGATCGACTCGAAAATCATTATCTACACTCCCTTTGACGGGAGCATCTGGTTCATTCCGCCTTTCGGCGGATTCTTTTCTGAATTTTCAAGCTACTATTTACCTCTTAGAGTAAATGGGCATATAAATATAGAAAAATTATTTGCCCGTGTCAAGGGGAAAGAGGGAAATTTTCGTATTTTTACCCTTTTTTTATAAAAATTAATAGTTATACAATAAACTTTACCTTAATATTTAACTCATATCTGAGAAATTCGTTCTTGATAAAATTACTATATTTACCCTCAAATTTGGAGTTTTTGTTTTTATTGAAGGTAAAATATGGCTACAAAACCATTAAATGGTGCTCAAACTATGATAGAGTGCCTAAAAAGAGAGGGGGTAGATACCATTTTTGGCTACCCCGGTGGGAATGTTATTCCGATTTTTGATGCAATTTTGGATTCAGACATTAAACTGGTCCTCACAAGGCACGAACAAGGCGCAACTCATGCCGCAGACGGATATGCTCGAGTTACCGGGAAAACCGGCGTTGTTCTGGTCACTAGCGGCCCGGGCGCAACAAATACGCTCACAGGCATATATACGGCATACATGGATTCAATTCCAATGGTCATATTCACAGGGCAAACCGTAACCGGCTCGCTAGGAATGGACGCTTTTCAAGAAAGCGATATAAGCGGGATGAGCTTTGCTTCCGTAAAACACTCATATTTAGTCAAAAGTTCCAACGACTTGCCACGTGTAATAAAAGAAGCATTTTATATAGCGCACTCCGGCAGGCAAGGACCTGTTCTTATAGACTTGCCGAAAGATGTTAGTGCTGCGCCATGCACTGCGCCGTTTGTCGATAGCGTTGATTTGCCGGGCTACAAAGTGCCCGATAAGGCAGATCAGGAATCCATTGAGCAAGCAGCCGCAACAATCAGAAAATCCAAAAGACCTCTGATATTGGCAGGGCACGGAGCCGCCATAAGCGGAGCCAGCAGAGCAGTTAAGGAACTGGCAGAAAAACTCGGCTCACCCGTTAGCTCGACAATGCTGGGCCTTGGAGTTTTCCCGGCAAGCCACGAACTCTCGCTCGGAATGACCGGCATGCACGGAACAGTTGCCGCAAACAAATCAATTCACGAATGCGACCTGCTCATAAGCATAGGCTCAAGATTTGACGACCGCATAACCGCAAAACTCTCGGAATTCGCAAAGCAGTGCGAAGTTGTGCATATAGATATAGACCCGGCTGAATACGGCAAAGTCATCAGGCCACGGCACTTTTTGTGCGGAGACGCAAAAATTGTTTTGGAACAGTTGCTGCCGCTCACGGAAAAACTGGACTCGGCAGACTGGCTGAAAAAAGTGCTCGCCTGGAAAAAGAAATATCCTTTGAGCTACCCAAAACAAGGGGGCTTAAGGGTGCAGCATATAGTTCATACTCTACACGAGGTTACAAACGGAAAAGCTATAGTTGTAGCAGATGTTGGGCAGCATCAAATGTGGACTGCGCAGTTCTTTAAATGCGATTATCCGGGGCAACTCCTGAATTCGGGGGGAGCTGGTACCATGGGCTTCGGATTCCCTGCAGCACTCGGCGCTACTATAGGCAATAAAACAGGATTCCCTGTTTGCGCAATTCTCGGCGATGGCGGATTTCAAATGACCTTGTGCGAACTCGCAACCGCACGGCACAACAATTTGCCTGTGAAAATCTTTGTGATGGACAATCGTTTTTTGGGTATGGTTCGCCAATGGCAAGACCTGTTCTACGACAAACGCTACTCAGGCGTGATGCTGGAACATAATCCTGATTTTGTGAAACTCGCAAAAGCCTACGACATTGAAGCTTTCTGCATAAGCCGCAACGCAGACGCAAAACGCACAATAGAAAAAGCGATGGAAATAACCGACAAACCTGTTCTAATACATTGCGTATGCGAACAGGAAGACAACGTATTCCCGATGATTCCGGCGGGCGCTTCCGTTGATGACCTTTTAATAGAAAGACCAAAAAAACTTTTGGAAAAACCAACAGGAGGCACATAATATGTTTCCGGCTCATTCAATAAGCATTTTAGTTTCAAACAAACCCGGTGCTCTTGTTCGCATTGCGCTTGTGTTCTCACGGCGTGGCTATAACATAGACAGCTTGGTTGTTTCACCAACTCTGGACAACTCCGTTAGCCGCATGAATATAGTTGCGCGAGGCAACCCTGAGACTCTGGCTCAAATAATTCAGCAACTTGAAAAACTTGTAGATGTTATTCAGGCAAAAGACCACACCAGGCAAAACGTGGTTGAAAAAGAACTTGTGCTTTTAAAGGTCTGTTGCAAACCGGACGAGAGAACAGAACTCTTGCAGCTATGCGATCACTTTAAGGGCATAACAGTGGATATGACAGAAACATCCATGATACTGCAAGTCACAGGAAATTCAGACAAAATAGAAGCTATGCTTTCGTTGTGCAAAAAATTTGAAATAGTTGAATTTGTACGCACAGGCAAAATAATAATGATGCGAGGCGAAAGCAAAACCTAAGGATAAACAATGCTAACTCAATACCTATTTGAATTAACTCAATACCCCATCTTCGATAGCCGCATGTTCAGAGCTGGCCTTGCAGCCATACTCGCAACAATGCTGGTTTTCATGATAATGCCGGGATACATAGCCTTTTTGAAAAGAATAGGCGCAACATCTGATTTCAAGGAAAATTCGCCGCCTATTATGGGTGGCCTTTTGCTTGTGATCATTGTAGTGATAGTTTCGCTTCTAACGGCTATCATAAACGGTTACTCCATAGCAGCGCTTGCGATTCTGGTGTTGTACTCAACTGTCGGCGCAATAGACGACATCGCCAAAATACGCAAAAAAAGACTTGTGGATTCCGGAAAAATGACAAAGAAGGATTACGAAGAAAAAGCCGATGGCATAAGCTCCACCACGAGGCTCTTTCTTTACCTTCTGTTCAGTTTTGGAATAGCCTGCCTTTGCTATAAACTTATACCGGACTTAACCGGACATTTATATGTGCCTTTTGTGAACTATAATTACTGGCACCCGTATTTGCCTTATTGGCTCTTTATACCGTTCATCACATTCGTTGTTGCGGCAAGCGCAAACGGAACTAACTTCACAGACGGCATAGACAGCCTTGCAAGCGTTCCCATTATTACCGGAATGTTTTTTGTTGGCTCAGTTGCCTATGTCAGCGGCAATGCTATCTTCAGCGATTACCTGCACATTCCATATCTGAAAGGCTGCGATGAATTGTTCCCGATAGCCATGGCTTCAATTGGGGCTTTGCTCGCTTATCTTTGGTATAACAGCCCGCCCGCAGAAATTTATATGGGCGATGCCGGCTCCATAGGTTTTGGCGCATTGCTTGGCATAATGTTCATACTTGTACAAGCCGCATTGTTCCTTCCCTTAATCGGTATTATAATATTGGTGGAAGCCCTTTCCGTGGTCCTTCAAATTGGGCATTTCAAAGTAAATAAACGGTTCAGAGGACGGGACTACGCAGACAAAAACAGACTGTTTTTGCGAGCTCCGCTTCATCACCACTTTCAGCTCAAATGGAAAGGTCGCTTTGGCGATTCTAAACCGCTGGTAAATGCAAAAATAGCATGGCGCATGCATTTGATATCTTTGTTCGCCTTAATTCTTGGCTTTATAGTGTTTTTTGGACTCAGGTAGTAAAATGAAGCTTGCGGTTGCCCTGAAACACGATCTTGGCAAACCTGAAGCTCCTACTGTGGTAGCCTCAGGCAGAGGCTCGTTTGCAGAGCGCATAATAGAAAGAGCTTTGGAACACAATGTTCCGGTTCATCAAGACGACCATTTAGCAACTTTGCTATCTGAAGTTTCCGTTCCATCAACCATACCCACAGAACTTTTTGAAGCAGTAGCAAGGGTATTGGCATTTATCTACAGAGTTAGCGGCAAAGTTAATGTCTGATTTTTCTATATTACTACCAAATGTTTTCTGAGAAAGAGTTTTTAGTTGAGTTTCCTGCTGATAGGGATTATATCCCTTTCATTCAGAATTTTTTGAAGGATTTTCTAAATAATTTTGATTTTAGTTCGGAATTTTCGGAAAAAGCCAGTATAGAATCTTCACGCTGGTTTAACACAATAATTCCGCCGGAAAAACATTTGCATGCGTTGCCTACAATTGCTTTTAGCGCTAAGACCTCAGAAAACGGACTTAACGTGCAAATACAAACAACCGACGAAAAAGTATTCAAAGCCTCTTTAAGTCTGCAAAACCAGGGGAACGCATAATGGCTCTTTCCAATTCTGCAGATTTTCTTTTAGAAGGGCTGAATGTTTCCTCTACAGAACCGGGGCTTGCGGTTATTAGCATTACAAGCCCTTTGGATATTCCCGCCATTGTTCCTTTCAAAACCGCTGTTGATAGATGCATTGAAAACGGCAATCTGTTTGTGGTTGTTGATTTGGGAAACGTAAATTTTATGGACTCTCCATTTGTAGGTACCCTTATGGGATGCCGCAAATCGCTCCAGCAAAGAGGCGGAGATTTGGCAATATGCTCTGCTTCCCAGTTTCTGCAAGACCGCTTGTCCATAATGGGCTTGGACAGAGTATTCCATTTTTATGCCACGCCGCAAACCGCAGTAGCAGATTTTCACTTCCTTGGTTCAAAAGAACAGTTTTCTCTCACAATGCCGTTGCACAGAAATTGTGTCACGCTGCTTAGAAGGCTGGCCTGCGCAGTGCTCGCAAAAAAAGGCTTCAAGCCGAAACTCATTTTTCATATAGAAACCATAATAGACGAACTGGCAAACAATGCGGTGGATTATTCCGACATGGACAGCAAAAGTTTTTTTGCCGGATTCACCATAAGCCGAAAGAAAATAGTTCTGGTTGTCAAAAATTCGCGCGGTAAACTGGATGAAACGGAGATAAACTCTCTCGTAGACAAATACAAAAATCCGGAAATTAATATGGATTCCACAAGAGGACGTGGGATACCGCTTATCAAAATGCTTTCTAATTCAGTTAATTTGGATGTTAGCAAAACCGAAATCATTGTACAAGTAACCAAAATCGTAGAGGTATAGCATGCTAGACGAAACAGTGCAAATAGCTTCTTCTCCAATACCCGAGTTGCCAGGCTGCTTCTTGCTTACGCTTGAAGGAGATTTGGATAGTTCCAACGCTCAGGATGTCATAAAATTCGTTCAAACTATGGTAGAGAACGAAGGTCTGATAAATCTGATAGCTGATTTTTCAAAGCTGCGTTATATAAACAGTACGGGACTTGGAACCATTTTACGGATATCAAAAATGCTCATCTCAAAAAAAGGCTCTTTCAAAATAGCAAGCCCAAATGAGAATGTTTTTGAAATCATCGAAATTGTCGGTGCTAACAAATTGCTGGATGTTTATCAAACCAAGGAAGAAGCCTTGGAGTCACTAAAAGGTTAAAGGAGTTCAATATGCGTAATGTTTTCATCTCTCTCGTCATAGTCTTCGCTTATTTTGCATTATTCGGCTGCAGCCCGCCGCCGCAAGACAAAGCTTTGGCTAAAATAGGCAACACTTCACTATACACTTCCGATGCGGAATTTTTAGCCGCAATTCGTGCGGAGCCAGCTCGCAATAAGGAAGCCTTGGTAGCAGACCTGCAACAGGTGGCTGAAACAAGGCGGATGGCTGAGACTGCCCGCAAATTGTATGCCGGCGAACAGACTTCCATACAAAAAAATATAGCCGATAATGAAGACGCGAGGCTTGCGCAGATTTATTCTTATTTTTACGTGCAAGCAAATATGGGGCATACAAATAACGCCTTGATGGATTATTACAAAAAGCACAAAACGCGATATGCAGATTCATCTTTCTCTCCGTTCATAAGCCTAAGGGAAAAATTGGCGGCGGATCTATTCTTGGAAGAAAACCCGCAGCTTGCGGCAACGGTGAATGATTCCAACAAAGCATTCGTTATAGATAGCGTTCGCAGGGCACTCGCAAGCTCGGAAGGTGAAAGACTGAAAAAACTTTACAATATAAATATTGTAGAAATTGAACCTCCAGGACTGGAAGACTATTATAAAAACAATCCCGAGGAATTCCAAACTAAAACAGCATACAAGTTGCTGAGTCTTTCCAATGCAGATTCCACAGCTTTGGCGAACAAAATCAAAGGTATTTCCACAAGAGAAGGGTTTGCAAAAATAGCTACGGAAATGCCGATTGTCAAACAGGGGCATGCCATTATGGATATAGGCATGTTCCACGCTCTCGATGCAGAAGTTGCAACGCTGGGCGCAAAAAAATTCACGCAAATTCTGCGTGCGCCGGACACTCAGGTATTTTATGTATTTTACATAGATTCCATAATAGCACCTCAGTTAAAGTCTTGGGACAGATCTAAAGAACTCGCAAAATCCATAATGGACGGCAAAGGTGATTTCCCTCTTGATTCTTCGACCGTATTGGCAAAAATCAATGATGCTCCGTTTATAACCGAAAAGGATATTCTGGAAGAGATGGAAAGAATTCATCCCATGCGCCGTGCGATGTTCCGCAGAGCTGCTGTTTTAGCCAATTTGATAGAGAAGCGTGCTTATGCAAGAGCGGCAAGAGAGAAAAAACTGGATAAGTCGCCGGAGTATCTGGCATGGACACGCCAGCTCACAGATCAGGCTTATGCGCAGATTTTAATGGATTCGCTTTTAACCACCACGCTTGGAATCCCGGAACAGACTCTGAAGGATGCTTATGAAGCGGAAAAGGATTCCCTGTTTTTGCCAAGATCTTTTGAAGAGTCAAAGCTGGATGTAGCTGTTTGGCTTAGCATTCCTGATATTTCATACAGAAGAGAGTTCATTCTTAATAAACAGAGTTACGGAGACGGAGAGGCAAGTAGCTGGAAGGCTATTAGAAGAAGCGCCTACAAGAATATAAGATACAGAGAATTCAGCGGCGTTCAGGAGCGTGTGCTCTCGGAATTGCAAAAATCCATTCCTGTTAAAGTATTAGATGATTCATGGGGCTTGGAATTTACTCCGAGTAACTTTACCGAGATTGCAGAGCTGGCCAAAAAACAATACGAAGCTCGGAATTTGCAAAAGGCAAGAACCCTCTGGGAAAAGGCCAGAGCTTTATTCCCGCAAAACGATTCTCTGCAAAAAGCAGTTGGCTTTGAACTCGCAAACATTTATCAGGAACTTGGCATGTATGGCACGGCAGTTGATGAATACAAGGTTATCACAAAGCTGTGGCCGGATGAATCGGATGTATATAAGGCCTATTTTATGCAGGGTTTTGTGCTGAACGAATATGAAAAGAAAGATTCGCTGGCACTGACGGTTTTTGAAGAAATGCTTGAGAAATTCCCAAACAGCGACCTCTCGGATGATGCAAGAGTTATGGTGGAGAACATAAAGAGCGGTGGCAAGGTTTTGGAGGATTTGATAAAAAAAATTGAATCGGCTTCTGATAAGGAAGAATAGCAAAACAAAAATAAATGCGGCAAATAATTTTCCCAAACTGGCTGCTTTGGATAGATAAAAACCTTAAATGGCTGTCTATACCAAAGCTGCCGCTAGCTTTAACCTTAATACAAGCGTTAGGCTTTCTTCTGGTTATGGGAAAACCGGCTTTTCAAAACCAGCTTATACTTGACCCGAGTGCGGTTTTTTATGGAGAGATTTGGCGCATATTTACATTTATAGCAATACCATTAACTAATCATATTTTGGTATTCTTTGTGCTTTGGTTCTTTTATAGCATTATGGTTTGGCTGGAAAACGCATGGGGTTCAACACTTTTAACCGTTTATTTTCTGGTAGCATGGTTCAGCACGGTTTTGGTATCCATATTGCTGGGCATTCAGATTAAAACTTTTTCATATATAGAATTTTCATTCTTTTTTGCGCTTGCAACGGTTGTTCCAAACAAGGAAATTCATCTGTTTTTTATACTGCCCATAGCGTTTAAATGGATAGCAATTTTTATGGTGGCGGTTTTTCTTATTGTGCCGCTGTTTTTAGCTTCTTATAAGGATTTGCTATACTTGAGCTTGCTCTTTGCAAATTACCTGCTCTTTTTCGGAAAGGATTGCTGGTTGCTTTTCAGAAAAGAGCTGGAAAAAAGACGAAAAGTTTAGTGCGTAAAAGAGAATTTAAACTGCACGCCTACTGCCCATGGATTCCATGTTTTCCATCCTGACATATCATTCACTTGCGAAGTTGCCGTGTTGCCGTCTTGGAGCCATTCAACTCTGGGGCCAAAATTATCATCAAAGCCGTTATTTAGCGAACTTTCTACAAACACGCCCATCATAAGCCTCATATTGTCCGTAATCACAAAGACAGCTCCGTATTCAAAAGCCAGCATAACCAAAAGATCGGAATCGAACTTGCTTTTGAAAGAACCGCCACCGGAACGACCAAAGCCCTGGAAAGGGAGATTGTCAAATGTGTAATCCATTTCAGGGTAATAACCTTCTACATCCAGCGCCGAGTAGCTGGTTTTGGACTGCGTTGTTTGAGGAATGCCTATTTTAAGCCCGCCGGAAATGTAATAAGTCTCTTTAGTGTAGCGAAGCAGGATAGGGATTTGCAAAGCTGTAGCGGTACGTATTTCTTCGTGATTGTGAAAGCGGTGCTTGAAAACCAAAGTGTCGCCTTCGCTATCTTCCAAGACTTGGCTTCCTTCCAGAAACGCTTTTGTGCGCTTTCTTTCTTTGGATGAATATTCCACGCCAACGGAAAACCCAAGGTTGTTCGAGAACGGATAGATAGCAGCAGCAATACCAGCAACATTGTTCAATCCGGTTTCCGAGGAGCCTAGTCCATAGTGAATATCGTATTCAAAGCGTGGCTGCGCAAATGCCGCAATGCAAAAAAGTGATAATGCGAGAATGCAGGTCTTTTTCATTTTGAAGGTCTCCTTATTATGTACACACCTGGAGTTTTGCCGGTTGCACGTTCGCCTTTGGTGTTATAGACTTCATAGTCTTGTGGTGCTGTTTTGCCGTCAATTCCCAACACACGTTTTTGAGTAGTTGGAACGGCAATCTTGGCAACCGATGGCGGTCTGTAGGGGCAAGTTCTTACTTCCATGCCATCTTCGGTTTTCATATAGACATAGTATTCGTCATTCGGGTTAAGCGACTCCGAACCGCTCGGATCCGCAGAGTAAAACTGACGTGTCTCGCCTAACAGTTCCTCATTGTTTTTGAACCATTTGAACTCGGTGAAGTATAAACCGCCGAGTTCCTTGTCATTGTTTTTGACTACAAGCACATTATTCCATTTTTGCTTTACTATGTCTGCAAAGCGAACCGGTTTATTGACTGCAAAAACATAATATTTGGAGGTTTCTTCAACGGTTATGATCATGGAAGTCATGTTGTCTCCGTAGTCATAGAGTGGCATAGAGTATTTGATACTTTGCTGCTCAATCTGGCCGCCAAGCATTATTTTCGTATTTTGATCCGTTATAACTTCTATGTTTACCGAATTTTTGCCGCAGAATGGTACTTTGAACCATACGGTGTCATCTACTATTGCCATGTTCTCATCTTCTATTGTTATGACAATAGAGCTCGTTATACCGAACTTATACTCCAAATTCAGAACATTATCAAAGTTCTCTTTAATATTTGCAACTTTATTGTTGACATACACAACCGTTGAACCGCTAAACACATATCCAAGCTTAGGCACAAGCTGAATTTCAATAGTGTATTCCTTGCCTTCTTCAAATTTTGCGCCATCGTAAGCATCCAAACCTCTATACATCCACGAGTATATCTCGAATTTAGCGTTTGCATCATGCATAGGTGCCACAGGCACAACGCCTGTTACAGGAGTGGTTACATAAAGATTAATGCTTGGCACCGGATCAAAACCATGAATCTCAAAGTATGTAGCAGCACCTATAGCATCTTCGCCGCCACTTTGCACAAACTGGCCGCCATCTTCGGTTCTATAATTGTATGCTGCAGGCACCATGTAATCATTTTTGAACGCACGATTTCCACCATTAACTATGAAAAATCCGCTGGATATGGAGAAATTGCTGTATTCATTAACAACGCCAAGATCAATACCATAAGCTCCGCCTTCAACTATGACCGTGCCGCTGGCAACAGTGAGCTTGTTTGCCTTGATGCCGCTACCGCTGGCAATTACTTCCAACTCGCCTTGTCTATGGCCTTCTTTAACGGTAATGTTATTGGGCGATAAAATGCCATCGCCTCCATTGCTTTTTATGGAGTTTATGCCTTCGATTACAATAGTTGTGTTGCTCGGTAAAATAAACGCAGGATCAGCAATAGTTGCATAGTTAAAATCCGTAAGCTCAAGAGTTCTCGCACCCGGAATGCCCCCTATTGCCACACCGGGAATGAGCACCTCATCGCCGTCTTCATCGTTTTCACGAAGTATGCCATCTTCATCATCAAGATACAAGGTTGGTGGCGGCGCAACTGCCAACGCAGCCAGCGGCATTAATGCTACCGCCAAAAGCAAAACTTTGAACGCATGGAATTCAGTTTTACGAACCATATTCGCTTTTCCTTTTTTATTGTTCCAGACCCTAAATATAGTTATTTTAATATTCTCCCCGAATTATCAACCCTAGGCTCACAGGCTCGCCAATCATGTTCAAGTAGCTCTCCAAAAAAAGCCTTGAAGAAAGAGGTGTTATGCGCAAATCCAGCATTGTGCCGCCGGAATGGATGCTCTTTTTGCCGTAGGAGATAAACAGAAATTTTTTGCGTTTAAATTCAAGGCGATTGTCGTAGGCATTCCAGCTCCAAAAGGTTTTGCCGTCTTCGCTTTGGCTGTATTCGCATATATCACTGGAATTGCAACGGAAAGTGGCGGTTTCGCTGTATCTTTTATTCCACTCTCTGTTAAATGCGCAGGTTTGCACAGTCTCTCTATACAAGGCTTCACTTATTGTAGGGAGGTCCATCTCAATATCTTTGACCTGCTCCCAAACATCCAAGAGGATCAGGTAAGCCTCTATGTCGCCCGGGCACTGGCCGCTTTCTTTAACGCTTCTGTGAGCCTTGAGCAATTTCATCTGCAAATCTATGGAGATAACATCGGGTATTTCGCTTTTCGTAATTTCTTCCAGGATTTTCTTAGGAGGAACAATCAGGGTTTTTCCAGTAGAATCTCTTACCGCATAGCCAATACTGTCCCTGACCTGCTCTATGCACTGCTGAACATGTATCCCTGCCAAGTTTGAACTGCCAGATACAAAGTCCAGCCCTATGACCAGTTCCCAGTTTTGCGCACTGGCTGTTTTTGAAAAATCACAATAAGACTCTTCTTTTGTACCATCTATATAAACTATATTCACACGCAATTCAGTGCTCAGATTTTTCTCATTGCGCAAATTTTCCAAACTCCACAAATTCGGATTGGCAGCGAGCAAATCTGCCAAAGCCATATCTCCGTTAAGAGCCGGCAGCAGAGAATCTGCACGGGCATTTTTGGCTTCCATCAGCGGAGAATAGCTTGTTTGAATATTGGGGTCGTTAAACACAACTCTTTTGCTCATATCACGTTTAATCATCTGTGGCGTAGCCGCAAACAAAAACGAAGCAAATAAAAAGAGGAATGTACGAAACATTGAAGGAATTTACTAAATTATAAATATGCGTTATATATTCCTGCTTCTCGTATTTGCGGTTTGCTCTTTTGCGCAGCCTTTGAGCCTAGGTAAGCCCAATGAAGAGAAGATCCATTCCTCATGGCTCAATATGGGTATTGGCATTGGAATTCTCAGCCCAATAGATAAAGACTATAAAGACCAGCGCAAAGCTTTTGTTAACCCATCTGTTTTAATAGGCATTCAGTTTACAGAACTCTCTGCTCTCACTTTTGAATTTGACTTTACAGTTCCCGAAGGTGGAGTTGGTGGCTGGGTTGGTTTTGAGCAGCAATTCATGAAAACGCAGGTCACGCCATTTGCAGAAGTTCAACTGGGGGCTAGAAATCCTGGTGAAAAGAATGAGTTTGGCCCTGCGAGCAGTTTGAACGGCGGGCTTATATTTTTCAGAGAAAGCCAATTCCGTGTTCGCTTGAAAGGCGGCTATGAAATGATTTTCAATGAAGACCGCAATCACTCGTGGAATGCGGAAGTCGGATTTCTGTTCGCATTCGGCAAAGCGGGATTGGAAGCCATAAAAGTAAATTAGAGGGAAAAAATTTTCTAACTTTGGATAGCTTCGGAATGTAGCTCAGCCTGGTAGAGTACTTGAATGGGGTTCAAGTGGTCGGTGGTTCGAATCCACTCATTCCGATTTAAATCATATACTTCTCTTCTTCTGCCCCCAACAAGTCCATAAGCTCTTTCGGAGAGTTAGCCTTGCAGAATTCAGCGGCGATATCGGCATTCTTGCCTACCAAAAGGCAAATTGCAGAGAGTATGGTCAAATGCGGACCAACCGTGAAATCCGGGCTTATTATCAGGAAAAACAAACTAACCGGCTTGCTATCCAAGGCTTTGAACTCTATGCCGGTTTCCGTGGTTGCTACAACACAATGGAGCTGCTTTACCGATGCCGTTCTGGTATGAGGGACCGCAACATTGCGGCCAATGCCTGTACTCCTGACCTTTTCTCTGGCCAGAACCGTACTGGAAATATCTTCGCAAACCTCAGGTCCAAGCTCGTCGGACAAGGCCTGCACCATTTCGCATAAAATACTTTCCGCGTTAGTGCTTTTCGATCGTATTATTATATGCTTCTCGGAAAGCTGCTCTGATAAACGAATGATGTTATACATACTGTCAAAAATAGATAATCAAAAAGTCATTTAAATGTCTCTAACACCGTTTTGGCCTTTGCCGCATCTTCGCTTTCCGGCTCAGATGATATTATTTGCCCAAGCTGCTCCCGGCCTCTTTCTTCACCGATTTTGTTCTTTAAACGCAAACTGCCGCACAAAAGCAAAGCGTGAAGGGAGAGCTTGGTACCGAGGCTCCCTTCAAGAGCCTGCTCCAAATAACTTATGGCCTGCATAGGCTCGGTCTCTGCACATTCCGTTGCCTTGTTAAGCAGCGCATTGCCATCTGGAGAATTTGCGGCTTTTGTGGCTTTAGCTGAAGGTGCTGGTTCCAATTTTGGTTCCGGTTTCGGCTCTGACTTTGGTTCTGCTTTCGGTTCTGGTTTCAGTTCCTGCTTTGATTCAGGTTTTGGAGTTGCTTTTTTGGGCGAGTCCAGTTCAATCTTTTTTGTTGGAGGTGAATCAGAGCGAACACTAGGGATCGTTCTTGTGGGCTTTGCATATTCAGTTTTTGCAGCTAAGCCTACGATTTTATTTTTTTTTTTTCCACCCATAAGGTATACTATCGAAAACATGAATAGTAGCAGTAGTGCTGAAGCCGCCCCCAGAGAAGCCCAACCTCCTGCTTTCAAATCAGCAGCATATTGCTCATCCAGATCTTTTATGAATAGATAATACTGATATTGCGGCTTTTGCTTTCTTGATTCGGCATATTGATCAATTTGTGCCATCCATTGCTTGAATTGCTCCGAATACTGGACGCATGATTGCGGATCATCAATGCAATTGTTTTGCACTTCCCAATCCGCAAATGCAGTCTGGGCACTGATCTTGGTATTGTTAAATGTTTTGTATTGCCGTTCCGTATAGAAAAACAAAGCTGCGGCTGCCGCAACCAATGCCATGGTGCAAACCGCAAGAAATACACGAAGGAAATTTATCATACATGGATAAAGTAGTAAAAAGAAAGAAGGATTTCCGGCGAGAGCTCCTCTGCTCTTGTGTTTTCGCTCAGATTCATTTTTTTCAATATGGAGAGTACTTTTTCCTTGCCATATGGCCCCGAGAGCGAGTTTGCGATGGTTTTTCTCTTTTGCGAGAAGGCAGCCCGCACAAAAACGAAGAATTTTTCGTCTGTGCATAAAGGTTTTTCCAAAGGTTCCAGAAAGACAGTTGCGCTGTTCACTTTGGGTTTTGGGCTAAAATGTTCCGGGCCTATATGCCTTATTATGCGGCTTTTGGCGTAGCAGGCGCAAAATACCGAGAAACTTCCGCAGTTTTTTGCGGTTATTCTCTCTGCTACCTCCAATTGAGTCATAAACATGCAACCCTTTGTTTTTGCTATAAACGGCAATATATGCGAGATTATGGCCGTTGCCATGTTGTATGGCAAATTACCTGCGATCCATGAAAGAGGATGTTCATTTAACCAAGATTCAATATCAAACTGTAAAAAGTTTTTATGCACAAGGTTGAAGTTCTTGCTGTTTTTGAATTTTTCCTGTAATTTAGGAATGCAAAAATTGTCTATTTCAACAGCGGTCAAATTTGAACATTTGTGCAGTAACCATTCCGTTAGAGCTCCATGTCCCGGGCCTATTTCCAATATCTCGTCCTGTGCGGAGCATGGCAAATCCTCAGCAATCTTCTCAGACATTTCTTTATCCAGAAAATTCTGCCCGAACCTGCGAAGCTTTTCTAATTTATTGGACATGTTTTTTAAATCTCTCCTTAAATCCTGGCGATTATTAAAGCGCAAGTTTGCATTGCAACATAAAAGGAAATTAAAAAATATAATAGAACGGAAAAAATTTTCAGCATTGCATTCCAAAAAAGAAGAATCTCCATGGTTTATAGTGACGCTTACAAGTTATGGAAAACGAGTGGAAGATACCGCCCCTTATGCCATATACAGCCTGTTTGAGCAAAACATTCAGCCTGATAAAATTGTATTATGGCTGGACATGGAAAACTGGAATTTGAACAACATTCCGGCTTTATTGAAAACGGAAATGGAAATGGGGCTGGAAATAAAATTTTGCAAAGACTTGAAGTCTTATAAAAAGCTGAATTTTGCATTGCAGGAGTTCCCAAACGATGTTTTAATCACCGTTGATGACGATGCCTACTACCCAAGAGACTGGCTTGAAAAGCTTTTGCTAACTCACAGGGAAAATCCGGAAAAAATTTGCTGCCACAGGGCGCATGTAATAAGAAAAGGGTTGCCCTACAACAAATGGAAATGGAAAGCCACCAAGAGCGACAATGCGGAGATGCTTTTCCCAACCGGCATAGGCGGAGTGCTTTACCCTCCCAACTCCTTGGAAGTTTCGCATTTAAATGACATTATGCAGCTAGCACCGCAAGCTGACGACATCTCTTACTGGGCACTCGCAAAATTAAAAGGCACAAAACACATCCTTGTGAAAAACGGCTATTTTGAATTCAACCTTGTAAACGGCATGGACGAGGAAGACAGCCTCATGGCAACGAACAGAGACAAGGGGAAAAACGATTTTCAATTCAATGCGGTTTGTGCTTTGCTTGGAAACTAGGCATAATTACAGATTAAGCAACGATGCGAAAAAAAACTGTATTTTGTTTTTTAATTTGGCATGTTTATGCAAAGCACTTAAATCTTCCAAAAAATTCATCTCTTTTAATTTAGCTCTCTCTTTCTTTGGCAAGGAAAAATAACGTGCTTTGGAAGTGGAAAAAAATGGTGAGTAACACCTGATAAAAGCATTTAAATATTCCTCATCATTGAAATTTTTCAATATTTTGCATGAATACTCATAAAAAGTCTTTTCCATATTAATAAGACGCAAAAGCTCATCTGCGGTTTTTGTAACGAAATTCGAGCTGGTGTTTTCATAACGAACCCATGAATATAAATTTTCCTTTAATAATGCGGCTGTATTTAAGAAAAAATATAACTGATTGTAATTAAAAGAATCTTCGCGATGATTTAAAAATATATCAGGAAAAATAACTTTATCGTAAAATTCTTTTTTTATCAAGGTATTCCATAAAGCAAATTGAAAATATTTTTTTGTAAAATAATCTTCCAGCCTCTTTGCCTTATTTTCTTCCAAAACAAAATCTTTCTTAAACGTTGTTTCCCTGATTAATTTTCCTTTCAAATCAACAACTCTGTAACCACAAAATACCATATCGTATCCCCCAGCTATTTCCATTGCCTTATTATGCATTTTTTCTAAAAACTTGGGATCGTAATAATCATCACTGTCTAAATGTGCTATATATTCGCCGCTTGCTATATCCAAACCGCTCTTTCTTGCCAGAAAGAGCCCTTCGTTTTTTACTTTGTGAACAACCTTAAATCGCTTATCTTTATTTACATACTCATCGCAAATAAGCCCGGAATTATCTGGAGAGCAATCATCTACTAAAATAGCTTCCCAGTTGGTGAAAGTCTGTGCCAATATGCTGTTCAATGCAGTACGCAAAAAATACTCTACTTTGAAAGCCGGAACTATAATTGAAATTTGAGGAGCCATTTTATACCTGCCAATGTTTGATTATGAAAAAAACCGCCAAAGCAACAGTTAAGCCGATATTAATTAAAAGTTTTTTTGTGTAAGGAAAGAACCCCAGCTTAAACAAGTATATATTGTTCAATGTAACTTGCGTAAGGGCAAAAATAAATGTAGAGATTGCTGCGCCTACCAAGCCGAAAATGGGAATTAAAAAATAGTTTGCCACGAATGCCGTGCATAGCGAAATTATATCAACTTTCATCATGTGAAAACTTTTTCCCAACCCGCTAATCACAATGCCCACCATTCCGAAAAGACCGAATGACACGTTTGCAAGAAGCAAAATCCCAAGTGCTTCGGGTTGCACAATAAAAGATTTTCCGGCTATGGATAAAATTTCTTCCGGGAACATCACAATGAAAAACCCAATTACAAGCTGTATGCAAGATGTCATTCCAACGCAATAGGAAAATGTCGGTTTCAAATCGTTTTTTAACCTTTCCTCATTCATACCGGCAACAACAGGCAGGAGTATAGGCCCAAAACTGTTCGCCACTGTACGAAGAGCATTTGCCACGGTTAACATAACGGAATAAACCCCGGCTTCACCAGGCCCCAGCAACAAAAGCACAAGCCACAAATCCACTCTGTAAAGAATGGAGGCAATCACTTCCGAAAATCCTCTGGGCAAAGAATAAAGCAGGAGCTCTTTTGGAACTTTTTCAAGTGAAAGCCCAGGGTTGCCCGGAAAAAGTTTTTTTACCAAAGGCAAATAGAAAATGCAACCAAGAATATTTGCGCTAAGAAGGCCAATGGGAAGAGCGTATGGAATGCCAAAAAAATAGAGTGCTATGGCAATTAACGGAGCCATTGCAGCAACCGAACAATCCGTGATGAAGATTTTGTATTGCGGTTTTCTCATTCCCTCAGACGCTCCGCCATAAATATGCAGCAAAACCCAAGGCAATAGCGAAAGAGCATAAATCACAATTTCTGCCCTTGATAGAATTTCCAAGCTTTTAGCATATTTGTGCAACTCAAAACCTGCGCAGAATATAAGGGTGAAAAATATGCATAATGCTATTGTTATTGAACGGATAATTGTTTCATTGTAGCCGTAATGCACAGGGCGATTTTGAACAGAATTTTGCGGCAAGAACCACTGCAAGCCTTTGTCCAAGCCCAAAACGGAAATCCTGCTTAAGGTAAGAATCCATAGCTGAGTGCTTACAAAAAGGCCAAAAGATTCCTTTCCAAATATCCTAGCTGTTAAAATTGCAAGCAAAGGCCCTGCGACTTTCAGCACAGTTCCAAGAATATTGTACATTGCGCTTTTAAATAAAAACTCTTTGTCTTTTTGGGAATTCATAGTTTGCATTTTTTACAATTCCTTTAGCGAATGCCAACTCTCCCACCCATTTTAATTATATCTTCCCAGCTCGCTTCTTTGCCAAACAGCATTTGCTTTATTTTATGCATAATGCCGTTTTTTTTGCCACTGTATCTGCGCAAATCGCTCCAACTGTTATCGCAAAGATGCACCGCATAAGCATTATCCGTTTTGTAAATGTGATTTGGGAAAAAATCTGCCGGCAGCACAACCATATTGTTTTTTAGCTGCTGAAATCCGGCTACATACTTAAAACCGTATTTTTGCGCTATGGCCGCATAAATATCAGGGGATACCAACTGATTCTTGCCGCTGTGGTTAAACGAAAAATCATTCTTCTCATACCAGTCCATGCAATCTTTTATAAACGGATTCCCCGGTTTTGCGCCAAATACGGCTGCTTGCAGCCCAAAGCCCTTTATCCTTTTCATCTCAGAATTCACTAAGCTCGGGTTTTGATTTTTTCTGAAGGCTTTGGCATCGTTAGAATGCTTCGGTATTGTAGTTAAATCTCGCTCCAAAGATGTAAAAAAGTCATAGTTCAGCAAATCGTCAAAGCTTTTTCTCACATAAACATCCGTGTCAAAATACATCCCGCCCTCGTTATATACCGCATATAGCCTCACATAGTCTGCGGCAAAAGCCCATTTTCGCATCTCATACGCCTGCTTAACAAAAGGAACCGAATTTAAGTCAAATCTATCTGCATCCCACAAAACAAGCTCGTAATCAGGAAGCACCTCGCGCCAAGTGGAAATGCACTTTTCCGCCACTTCCGGCATTTTTTCCTTGCTCAACCAGCAATAATGTATCTTTTTGGGGATTAAACTGCGTAAATCCATGACAATGAATATAGATTTTTCTATATTTACCATTTTTTTCACGGGTATATTATGGACCGTACAAAACATTTGCTTCGCCTATATGACTGGAATGCAGAGCGCATTCTGGAAACCATCAACATTGCCATTCGCTTGAAAGAAGAGGTAAAAAGCGGCGTATATTCAAATCGTTTTGCCGGCAGAACTATCGGTATGATTTTTGAAAAACCATCGCTCAGAACCATAACAACCTTTCAGGTTGGAATGCACCAATTGGGCGGAATGCCTGTACTGCTGGATCAAAAGAATATAGGCATGAACAAAAGAGAAAGCGTTAAGGATATTGCCCGTTGCATTTCACGCTGGGTGAACGGGCTTGTTGTGCGCTGCTTTACGCAGAGCCTAGTGGAGCAATTTGCCGAGCATGGCAGCATTCCGGTTATAAACGCACTTTCAGATGACTACCACCCATGCCAGGCCCTCGCATTAGGGCAAATCATGGTTGAGCAGTTCGGCGCAGATTTACACGGCAAAACCATAGCCTTTATAGGAGACGGCAATAACGTGGCAAATTCCTTAATGGCACTCTCCGCCAAGCTGGGAATGAATTTCACGCTTGCATGCCCCAAAGGTTTTGAACAGAAAAAGAAGGAAATTGATGAATGCCAGCCCGACTTCGCAAAAACCGGCGGCAAATACAGAATGTTCAACGACCCAAAAGAAGCCGTAAAAGATGCGGACATCCTTTACAGCGATGTATGGGTTAGCATGGGGCAAGAAGAGCAAAAAAGCGAAAAGCAATCTCACTTTTTGCCGTTCCAAATCAACGATGACCTGCTAAAGCTGGCCCCTGCGCATTGCAAAGTTACGCACTGCCTGCCTGCAAACAGAGGCGAAGAGATAACAGACTCCGTTATGGATAACCTGCAAGTAAATCTCTGCTACGAAGAAGCGGAAAACCGCCTGCATGCGCAAAAAGCCGTGCTGTGCCAGCTACTTCATTAGCATTGAGCCTCTGCCCAAGTCCACATACGTTATGTAAAGGAACAAGGCCACAAAGAACACCAATGCTCCCTTCTGAATAAGAGCTTGATTATTCTGGGAAATAGGCTTGCCTCGCAACTTTTCAATCAGCAAGAACAAAAGAACGCCGCCATCCGTCACGGCTAAAGGCAGTAAATTCATAACTCCCAAATTTATGCTTATCAATGCGAGCAATAACACCGCCCTCTGTAAATTCTCAAGCCACACAAGACCTATCACCTGCACAATGCCAACAGGACCGCTCATAGCTCTCAACTTAACCTCACCCTGAATAATGCGGGAGATATACCTGAACACCGCCGTACCCATTATATAGCTTCTCTCCGCTGCCATAACAAGAGCTGTGCCCAGAGGCTGGGGAACAACCTGTAATTTATCAAACTGCGCAAGCCCCATCTGAATTCCAACCAAATAGCGCTCTTCATCGTTGTTCCACAGCGGAGTCATTGCCGCACGCAATGTATCTTCAGCACGCAAGAACACAACCTCAACTTCCTTTCCTTCAGACGCAGAAATTATGTCTATCATATCCTGATAATAACCCATAACATAACCGTTAACGCTCAGAATAGTATCATTTTGCTTAATCCCGGCATTGCTCGCCGGAGAATCCTTCTGAGGCTCCGCAGCGACAAAAACTCTATGCCTTGGATGAATGCCGGCAGTGCCAATACCCAAATCTCCAAGCTCACGAGGAGTCAAAGTAACAGACTTTCTGCCATCACTAGTTCCTATTTCCAAAGCGAGATTTCTGCCTATGCTGATTCCCATTTCTTCACGCAGTTTTTCCCAGCCGTTCACCTTTCTGCCGTCTATGGTAAAAATAGTGTCGCCGCCCACAATGCCGGCTTCTGCAGCCGCAGAATTTGGTTCCACAATGCCAACCACAAGCTTATCGGAAATAGGCTCCGGGTTGCCGATCATATAAATGCCGGTGAGCAAAAAGTAAGCGAAAACAACATTGAACGCCGGCCCGGCAAAAGCTATCAAAGCACGTTTCCAAATAGGCTGCACATGGAAATCATCTGCTCTGTCATCACGAACCTGTTCCGGATTTTCCCCAGCCATTGCGACATAACCGCCAAAAGGAATTGCAGATATGCAATAATCTGTTCCGTTTCTGTTAATTCTCAAAAGCTTCTTTCCAAAACCTATTGAAAAAGTGAGAACTCTTACTCCGCAATACTTGGCAGCTAAAAAATGCCCGAGCTCGTGTATAAAAACAAGCAAGCTAAGCCCCAAAAGCCCCAAAACTATTTGAACAATCCAGTAGATATTCATGCTAAAGTCCGCACTTGCAGTTTTCGCCGTTCTTCAGTTTTTCAAGCGCTCTTTCCTTTGCCAAAGCCTCACGCTGCTTATAGGTTCCCATTCTCTTCATCATGCTTTCCCAATCTATCTGATGGGCATCAAATTCCGGGCCATCAACGCAAACAAATTTAACCTTGCCGCCAACCGTCACTCTGCAACATCCGCACATGCCTGTACCGTCGACCATAATGCTGTTAAGGCTTGCGTAAGTTTTAATCTCATAAGCTCTTGTGGTTTCTGCGCAGAATTTCATCATTATCGGAGGGCCTATGGTTATGGCATAGTCTGGCTTTTTGCTTTCGCACAGTTCTTTTAAAGGCTCGGTTACCAAGCACTTGCGGCCATAAGAGCCGTCATCTGTGCATACTATAAGCTCATCTGCCTGAGCTTTCATCTCTTCTTCCATTATTATTAAATCTTTTCTCCTTGCGCCTATGATTACCGTAACTTTATTGCCGGCTTTTTTAAGAGCTTGCACTATAGGGTACATGGGCGCAGTGCCAATGCCACCGCAAATGCAAACCGCATGTCCAAAGTTTTCAATGTGCGTGGGTGTACCAAGCGGGCCTGTCAATACGGGAATATCATCGCCGGTTTTGAATTGAGACAAATCTATTGTTGTTTTGCCAACTGCCTGGAATATCAAGGTTATGGTTCCTTTCTCGCTATTTGCATCTGCTATTGTAAGGGGTATTCTCTCCCCAGCTTCCAAATCCGTTTGCAGAATTATAAACTGCCCTGCATGCCTCTCTTCGGCTATAAGCGGAGCTTCCACCACAAACTTATATACATCGCTTGAAAGCTGATGTGTTTCTAAAATTTTTGCCATAGCTTTGTAAAATAAAAAATTTCCCTCTGCCGCATAACTTTGCGCTCGGCTTTGCCGTGATGGTCATAGCCGCACAAATGCAAAAGCCCATGCACAAGAACCCGCTTAAGCTCTTTGTAATATGTGTTTCCATACATTGGCGCTTGCTTTTTAACTTGTTCTTCTGCAATATAAATTTCACCTAACAGAGCAGGCTCGTTCCACACAAAAGAAAGAACATCCGTCACTTTGTCCAGATTGCGATAATTTTTATTCAACTCCCTTTGCATTGCGTCATCGCAAAGAATAATGTTTGCAAACGCATTTTTTTTTTCATGTTTCAACAGAGCCTCAGCTAGAAGCTCAAGCCGCCTTTGCCAGGGAAATTTTTTGCCGGGGATTGACGAGAGAAAATTACAGCTCATACCATTTTTTCAGCACGCCTATAATTTGCTCCGCTTGAGCCTTGTTGGTGACGTTAAACTTGCTGCGCTGCTTTTGCACGCCTCTGGTTTTCTGGTAGCGCCTGAGCGTAACTTTGGGATCGCCAAAATTGCCGTCCGGACCCTTTTCCTGATAAAGGAAAGCGATTGTGGACCAAGCTCCTTTTGAGAGATATTCTTTGGCAAGTTCCTTGACAATAACTTCACCGTTCTCGTCTGCTTGCTCGACTGTGGGTTCTGTATTTTCTGTTTCCATGTCTGAAATTTATAAAATTTACCGCAGCCTTTTGAACCAAACTCCTCTGAAAGTTTGGAAACGCCATACCTGCCGGCCTTTCTCTGAAATATAATATTCGGCAGTTGCGCCATCATCCCTTTTGTAGAGAACATGAAAGCAATCAACACCGTCAATGCGCATCTTTCTTTCAGTGTATTTCGCATCCACAGTCCAGATTTTAGGCTCAAAAGGAAGTTCCCAAGTGGAGGAAAGCATTTCAAAAGACCTGCTTGAATCAGGGGCGTTGATTTTTTCGGTTAAAAAATAGAGAAACTCTTCCGGTATAACTTCATTTTTAAAGGTAGTTGAGTTGGTACCTTGGGGGACAGACCAGTAAACAAAGGCCGGAGTTTCCCTGTAATCCCTGAAGTTCCACTCCACCGAATATAGGCCGGTTCTAACGGTATTTTGCCAAACAGACATGTTTTTTGCCGTATTATAAACTCCTGTGGTGTGCATGGAAAAAGATGTATCAATTGAGCGATATTGCATTTCCGCTGAAAAAACAATGCTGTCTGCCGTTTTTTGGGTATATATTCTTGCTGTTACAGGATAAGATTGGCCCCGTATCGGGAGTTCTGCCACAAACCGGGCATCTTCGGCCATTGAAAGGCCAAAGGCCAGGCTGAGCAAAAGAAGGAGTTTAGCCATCTACAAGACGGTCTGCGAGCTCTTTGTTGAACTCTTCTGTGTTGTAATAGCCGCTTGCAATGCGATCTTTGGCAAGGGAAACCTTTTCTTCCCGAACTTCAGGGAGAGCATTTGCCCTAGCCAAAACCAAAGCTTCTGCGGAGCTGCTTTTGCCTGCATCTGCGGATATAGACACATTGGCAGCAACAGCACGCTGCTTGCCGGTGCCCGGCACCGCCGCTTGCTTGCCGGTTTCCTTTTTTTTAGCATATTCGGCTGCTATGCTTGGCGCATGTACATTAGAAATCTGCATAATATTACCTCTACTCTTCTTATCGGCTTAATTTAGAAAAAACTTTAATAATAAAACCACTGTTTAAAATATCTATCCCAGTAATGCCAGCTTGTGCTGTAACGATATTTGCGTTTTTCGGCTATTTTTATGTCTTTTAAGTAATAAAAATCAACTTCTGCGTAAGCTGCGAACTTTTTTGCAGTATCTCCGCGAAATTCCCTCAAGTCTTTGATCACAAAATAAGGGGTATCCAATACATTCGCTTTGCTGGAACCTTTAATCACCTGAGCTACCATGCTCTCCAAATCTCCCTGCAAAGTATCTTCCAAACGCTCGTGTATTCTAAAAGGAGGGTCTGCGCAGGAAATAAAAAAGGGCATGATGACTATACACCATACCCAATATTTTATACTCTTCATATTAGAACGAGTAAGTTGCAGAAACTCTGCTTATCAAACGGCCACCGCCCTGGAATGGATTGCGGAATACAAAGTCTTCGGCTATGGTAGCGTCAACTTTCAGTTTCTCTTCAATATTGATTCCTATGCCAAAGCCTACATTGTCATTTCTTGTGCCATCGTTAACCGGATTGGTAACAAAGTAGTTTCCATTATCATCACAGCCGGCAGATGAGGGGCACAGAATGCTTTTTGAATTATCTGAAGCTTTGTAATCTGCGTAAGCGATGGTCTTTTGACCGCCAACACGGAGAACAAACCAATCCCACCATATATTTCTTTCAATACCAAAGCTAATTGTTCCGCCAAACTTCCACAAACGGGTTACATCACCGTAGAGTCCTTTTATGTCAAGATCACGGTATATGGTATTGCCATCGATATCCTGTGTCCAGTTGGCATCGGCTTTCTGCTTATTGTAAAACAATTCCAAACCCATCCAGAAGAAACCTCTGTCAAAAGCAGCGTCAACACCGCAGCCACCGGCTATATCGAGCTCTTCACGGCCAGGAGCATTCATGTTGCGGAAGCTAGCTACCGGAATTAAATGTCCGTTTATCGCATTCACACGGGAAAATACACGAGCGTGCGCAAAAGCGGAAATCAAGTCGCTGTCAAACAGAGAGCGATCGCTGGGACCATACTGGATACGGGCCATGCCACCGGCAACTTCCATGGAAAGATCGCTGGAAATCTCAAAATTCACACCGCCATCCAACTGGAAGGCAGAGACAAATGCGCTTTCGGTTAGAATGCCATTATTTGTTTTGCCATCCTGGTGTGCTATATATACGTGCAAGCCTACAGCTTTATTGTTGAAGTTTGCGCCTAAGAAGCCATCAAAATTGGTAACTGGATCCGGAGCTTCTCTTGCTATGCCGCCAGTGGATATTTTATCCGGAAAGTATTTAAACAGTCTTTCGTCTTTGCGGTTTAGGACACCGGCAATAGAAAGAGAATTTCCGCCGCCTATATCCAGCGAGAAAATACCGCCGAACCAGGGATTAAGAGGGTCTCTGTTGTCACCCGGTTCAACATCAAGCGCATCATAAGTCCCCAACTCACCTATCAAAAAGTTGGGATAAAGGCTGATATTAGCCGGATTGTCAAAAATGGAAACGTCATCCATAATAAATCTGGAAGTCTTTCCCATAGACTCGACACGAGCATTGGTTGCAAAAGCAGATACGCCACCCAATAAGGCTACTGTAGCAGCTACAAAACGCAAAGTTTTCATTTAACATCTCCATTAAGGTAGTTATGAGCCTAAATATAGAAAAAAAATTAGCCGTTTATATCTTCAAGGCGAACTGAACCCACCTTGCTTATGCCTTTTATTTCCTGAGTTACCCCGTAAAGCATATCTGCGGCTTCCATGGTCCTTTTATTGTGAGTTATAACCACAAACTGGGTTTGACGGCTAAACCGGCGCAAAATACCCATAAAACGCCCGATATTGGCATCATCCAAGGGTCCGTCAATTTCGTCCAATATGCAGAATGGGGCGGGTTTTACCATGTAAAGGGCAAAAAGCAGGGAGGTTGCTGTCAAAGCCTTTTCTCCGTCTGAAAGTATCTTTACCCCCATCATCTTTTTGCCTGTGGGCCTGGCGTTTATCTCTATTTCGGCTTCTAGGGGATCAGGCTCTCCGGGATCTTCAGGGTTGTTTCGCATGGTGATTAGAGCTTCACCCCCAGGCATGAAATAAGAGAACACCTCCTGGAAATTGCGCTGTATTTGGCCGAAAGTATCCACAAAACGATCCCGAGCCACTATGTCAAGCCTTTTCATTGCAGTTTCAAGGCTGCGTTTTGCCTTGTACAAATCATCGTATTGAGCCTGCACCTCAAGCATATTTGCTTTTTCCGCTTCAAAGTCCTCTGCCGCTGTAGGGTTGATTGGCCCTATGGCTTGTATCTTCTCTCGCAATTCGTGCATTTCAATATTCGCATCACGCTCGTCTATTTGCACAGGGGAGAAACCCTGCTCTGCAGGCTCCTTTTCCAAATCAAACTCATGTTCTCTGAAAATCTCTTCTCTCATCCTTTCCAAAGCCGTTGAGGAATCCTTAATTGCAAGGTCCAGGTCGTGAGCGGTCTTTCCCTTGCTCTGCAAGGAATGGTTTATTTCTCGCACTTCCGATCGCCACTCCTCTATATCACCGGCCATTACAGTGTATTTCTCCTGCGCAGCGTCACGCAAGTTCTCTTTTTTCGTCAATTCTTCCTGCTTGTTCTCTATCTGGAGAGCCTTGCCTTCAAGCTCCCTTTGCAAAAGTTCTTTTTTGCCGCTTATGCCGGATAGCTCTTCGTGGCGTATAACAAGGGCGTTGTTCTTGGTTTGAATCTGCTCCTTAACGGAGATCAAGCGATTTTCCTTTTCCGATAATTTCAATTTGCTCGCATTTAATGAGGTTGCAAGTTCAGCTACAAGTTCCTCTTGATTTTTAAACAGGCGCTCCTGCTCCGCAAGCTCTCCGTCCACAACAGCAAACTCACGCTCCGCCTGTTCAAGCTCTTGCTCCGCAGCATTAAGCTGGCTATCCGAATCTCTGGAACTTTTCAATTCTCCAAGGCGGGTTTCAAAGTTTGAAATATCCCGCTCGGTTTTTTCTTTTTGAGCATTGACTGCGGAAATATTCGCTTTTATGATTTCCACTTCCGATTTAATCTTTATCGCATGGGAGTCTGCAATATGTTTTTCTTCTGCTATATTAGAGAGTTGAATGGAGAGCTCCTGCTGCTTGCTCTCCAGTTCCGACATTTGCATTTCTATTGAATCTATCTTTTCGATTACAGACGCAATTGCCGCCTGCAGTTTTTTAATCTCTGCGTTTTGCTGCAAAACCCCGAAGCTCTCTTTGGCCTCCCTGCCTATTTTTGCGATGCCGGCAGCATTGATCGCCTGACAGTCTTCTGTGCAGAACCACAAATCTTTGCCTGCATATTTTTGAGCTAACATTGCGGCTGTTTCAATGTCCTTTACCAGAAAGTACTTTGAAATGATTGATGGTACGCTGCACTTTACAAGAGATGTTAGCGGAGTTGCATCGGAATCCTGTATGGAAGGTTCGGCGGAATCAGTGTTCCATGCGAGCAATGCACGTCCTGATTCCAGGGCTTGAGCGCAAGTTAAAACAGATTCTCGATTTTGCATTAAAAGGGCGTGTACGCTGGAACCCAGGCAGAATTCCGCCAGTGCAGCATATTTGCTGTCTAAAACTTCTATTTGATTTGAAAGCAAAACCGCTCCTTCTGCTGCTTTTTGATTTAAGAGCCATTTGTTGCCTTCCAGATTTTCCGCATTTTCGCTTACGCTTTGCAGAGCTTCTAACCGGGATTCCATGCGAGTTTTTTCATTGACAGCTTCCGTTCGCTGGTCAAGCAAAACATCAATGCTTTCGCTTAGATCTTCTTTTTCGCCTTCCAGCACGTTATGGCGTTCCGCAAGCAGTTCACTTTGGTTTTTGCTTTGGTCTATTTCGGTTTCTTTGCCGCTCTTTAGATGCTCAAGTTCCTGAATTTTGGAATCGAAATTTTCAATTTCTTTTTTTGCCTGACTTATTCGATCGCCCAGCATTTCAATTTCCGCATCGGTTTTTTGCCAGCCCATTCTTAAATTTCCAGCAGACTGCGTGAACTGCACCCTTTTGTTTGAAAGCTCTCTGTGCCTTATGCGCAAGCTATCCACCGAGTTGCGTTGATTTTGCAATGTTTCGATTTCTTTTTTGCCACGCTTTGTTATCTCTTCAATTTCGGGATTCGCATTTTCCAAATCCTTTTCCAGAGATTGCATTTCATCTTTTAAAGATAGAATATCGCTTTCGCTATCACTGATCTCACGCTGGCATCGGAGTTTATTTTCTTCCAGTCCTTTTTCGCCATTTTGCAGGTGAAGATATGCTTCATTGAGTTTTGCGATTTCAATTTTCGCATTGGAGACTTCTCTTTCACATTCTTTTAGATTTTCTTCGTCTCCGGCTATCAAGAGATGCTTTTCTTCTATTTTGGTTTCGAGTTCCATCAATTTCAGCTTTAATGTTTCAAGTTCCGTTTCGCCTTTCATTTTTGCCATAGAGAACGTGTGCTGAGATTCCTTGTTCTCCTTGTATTTTACAAGGGTTATTGATACATTGAGTTCTTTTAAGCGAGCTTTCAGTTTGCGAAGTTCCTGAACTCTGACGAGCATTCTTTCCTGTTGCTTGAACTGATTTTTTGCGCTTTGCAAGCGTTCGGCGATGCGATCCATGTTCAACTGATTTTTTTCAAGCATGGCTTTGGCTGTTTTTTGCCGTTTTTTATACAAGCTCACACCAGCAACTTCATCGAGTTTGCTTCTACGGTCATCTGCCTTATCGCTGAGCAACGCATCTACAGCTCGTTTGTCCATGTGAAAGGAGCCTGCACCCAAGCCTTTATCTGCAAAGAGATTTTTTATATCCGAGAGCAGGCTTTCCTGGTTGTTTATGGAGTTTTCGGTCATGCCGTTGCTGAATACTCTTCTGGTTATCATCACTTCGCTATATTCGGAGGGCAAATGTTCTTTGTCATTTTCTATTACAATGGAAACTTCTGCCATATTCATAGCCGGCCTGTCTGCTGTGCCTGCAAAAATAAATCCTTCTTTTTTTTCGACTCTAAGCTGGTTTGCGTTCTGTTCTCCCAAAACCCATAGAAAAGCATCAACTATATTGGATTTGCCGCAGCCATTAGGCCCGACTATGGCAGTGACTCCATTTCCTTCAAACTGGAGTTCCTGCTTTTGCGCAAAGGACTTGAATCCGTTTACTGTAAGCTTCTGTATTTTCACGGTTTGGATAATGTAGAAAAAATTTTTATAATTTTAGACCATGAAACAATATCTTGATTTATTTCGCATTTCCGTTTTGGGTGGAATCGCCATTTCCATTGGCGGTGCCGTATTTTTAAATACAGACAATCCTGTAGCGGGTTCCTTTTTATTCAGCCTTGGCCTTATTACGGTATGCCATTTTAGCTTTGGGTTATACACAGGGCGGGCCCATCATTTGGTTGAGGTGTCTGTTAAGACTGCGCCTAATTTAGTGTTCGTATATTTGGGCAATTTGGCAGGTACGCTTTTGACAGGATATTCGCTTATGTTCTGCGGCAAGGCAGATGCTGTAACGAGGGCAAACTCCTTGGTTCAGCATAAATTATCTTTGCCGATGTTGGACGCATTGGTTCTTTCCATTATGTGCGGCATATTGATGTATGTGGCAGTGACGGGGTTTAAGAAAATAAGTGATCCTGTTGGCAGGCATTTGATAGTTTGTTTGCCGGTTATGGTTTTTATAAATTCGG
>Ga0209755_10002008_pt1 | contig 29167 bp, 20 predicted proteins | sample TergutCo191P1_FD_187301 | JGI IMG/M metagenome (GOLD analysis project Ga0209755, IMG submission 187301) | Cornitermes sp. P1 segment gut microbial communities from Petit-Saut dam, French Guiana - Co191P1 (SPAdes) (version 2) | ecosystem: Host-associated > Arthropoda: Insects > Digestive system...
TTCGACTATACTGAATGGCGTAAAAATTTATGGAAAGATAAATCCGTTGAAGAAATTCATAAAATGGCAGTAGAATTTGAGAAAGAGAAAAATTCTGCATAAAGTTTGAATGTACCGGAAGGTTACTGCGTCAATTTATTTGTAGATGTTAAGATAATGGACTTGGTTAGGAAGAGATGAGGGGAGAGGAAGAAGGAAGATTTCACACAAAGACGCAGAGACGCAAAGGAATTGTAACCAACACTTTGTGTCCTTCGTGCCTTTGTGTGAGGGTCTTATGCGACTATTTGGTTTGCTTGTGTTGAAATAATGGATTTGGTTAGGCAGAGATGAGGGATAGGGTTAAATATCCAAATCTGAATGAGTTCCTGTGCGTTTAAATGAGACTTTCCCGGCTTTTTTATCTGGTTCGTAAATTAAAACCCAATCACCTTCTATATGGCAGTCGTACGATCCTTTCAAATCACCATGAAGCGGATGATTACGGCAATTAGGCGGCAAAGATACCTCATTGATGATCATGTTCATAATCTCAATGAGTTTACCCATATCCTTGCCGCGTTTTTGAAGTAATTTATATTGCTTTTTAAAAGATTTTGTGTAACTATGCTTTAACATTGGGAAATTATTTACAGACTATTCTTCGTCTGGATCATCCTTTTCGAGGTCTTCTAACATCTCTGTAAGAGAGTTAAACCATTTTGCAGGTTTTTCACCTTTCAACATGGCGTGTCCTTCTTTAATAGCGGCAATAGTCTCGGCATTATAACGCGGATTTCCGGTTTCAGGATCAATGTTCCTGGCGCAGATTTGACACGGGTGTGTTACTTCAGGGGCGGGAGTAAAAGCAATAATGGTTCTCCCCGAAGGAATCTCGTGCGGAACTTCAAGTGTGATTCGCCGGTCTGCCGGAATTTCTACAGTTTGCGTTATAGTCATGTTTTAAATATAACTTAAAAATAATAAATTAACAATGAATAGGTTGGCTGCTGTCTTAGCCTTATCCCTTGACAAATCACTTTTCGCGCTTATAATTATAATAGGGATGGGAGTTTAGCTTTTTTAAGGAGAATTTTATGAAAAAAATGGGCAAAATTCTTATATTCGCCGTGATTTTTGGGGTATTGTCGGCTTTCACTGCTTTTGCACAGGAAGAATGGACAAAACCTGACCTCCAGAGCATTTATATGGAGCACCTCAGCAAAGAAGGATATGTCCCCTCTGTTGATATCGACGGAGATATTCAATTTAAAGTGTCCGGTGATAATTATTTTATTATTATCGATGAAAAAGATGTCCAGTTTTTCCAGATTTATATGGGTTTTAGTCTTGGCAGTATAGAGACCGAGGCTGCGATTAACGCCGCGAACTTGTCAAATAGGCGTTCAAAAGTTGCGAAAATATCAATTTCGCCGGACGGAAATATCGCTTCCATTACCATAGAAATGATTTTAAATGATCCAAGGGATTTTGCGCCTGTTATTGCAAGAGCGCTTTCGCTGATACGTAACGCAGAAGGCATTTTTAGAGCCCAGCTTAAAGATATGTCTGTTGCAAGCAAATCCGGCTCAGATTATTCAAGTTACGGCTCAGACCCGATGTAAGTTATTTTAGAACTTTCTCAATTTCGTTAACACTTCGGCGTTTTGTTTCTTCGATTATCTCATGGAATTTTAAAGACGCATTTCGCTTTTTAATTGCCGCCGCCATTGGCAGCAGTGTCGTAAAAATTTGCTTCTCTTTTGCATTTAATTTATTAATATAATCAGCGGCATTATCCGCAGGCGGCAAAGCTGTAATATCGCCGCAGTAATTTTTTAAAAATTCCTCGCCGCTTTTTACCATTGCATCGTTTTTTATTTCAATCCTTTGTGCCGCGAACCTATTGTTTGATGTGCTTTTTTGTGAACTCTTCTCTATATATATTGGTGCGCCGAAACCAGGCGCGCAATTTACCTCTGCATCCATCCGCGAAACTTTTTCTTCCAGTTTTTTTCTGTAAAACCTAAGAGATGATGTTTCGTAATAATTTTTTTTATTTGCGTCTTCTGCGGGAACAAACGGCGCACGGTATAAAAATGCCGAAAACTGCGCTTCTGCGGGCGATAATCTTGTCTGCCTTTTATTAAAGTATGAGTACAGATATGTTCCCCTCGCATAAGAGCGGCTGTTTACATACGAGAAATCCGCGCCGAACAATGTTATGCGCTGTGCGCCCAAAAACTCTGCAAGAGATAAACACGCATAAGTAACATTTCCGCCCGATGTGTCCAATAATGGAAATGAACGCCAGCTGGAACTGATATAAAGGGCAAGCGGATGACCCGATGAAAAAAACAGGGGGGATGAAGAAAAACCTGCAAGCATTGCAGGGCTTGCGATGTCAAGGACTAGAGGTATATCCTCTCCATTTTTTTTATAACTGTTTCCGGCAAAATGATAATAGCTTATATGCTGGCAGTCTATCGAAACAACAGCGTTAGGCGCAATCCCATTCTGCAGGAGGGCGGCGCAGGCAGTGTCTGTGCTTATAATAAAAACGCCGCGCGCTTTTGCGTCTTTTAGCAGATCCATTTGACTGTCAAGCGAAGGACCTGCGGCGACGACAGCGGCTTCTGTGAATCCTGCGCCGAGGGAATTATACTTTTGCGCGTCAAAGTTTTGCGCATTTTTTATGTTGCGTATAATATTGGAAAACCATCTGATTCCAAAGTGAGCCTGAACAGAATAATCGCCCGAAACGATATTAATTGCTTCCTGCAAGACATCGGCAGTTTTTTCGAATATTGTTTTGTCATGTTCTATTCTTGAGCGCAAAGGAATTGTTTTTATTCCGCCGCAGAGGGCGGGTTTATAATTTTCAAGCAAAAAGTTCTTAATTTCACCGCTGTCAGGGTCTATTAAAAGTTTAAAACGGCTGCTGTTTAAAAGTTTGGAATAATCCCTGCCTTTTAAAAGTTCTTTTATGCTGTCATTGTCAAAATCTATTACAACTATAAATGCGTCTGTAAGCTCCAAAGCAGCTTCCGGCGCAAAACCTCCGCCGAGACCGAGAAAAATAATAAAACCTGTATCTTCTGCAATAGAAGAAACAAGACGCTGCGCTTCCCTTTTTGGATCAACAGTTGAGTGGAGCGCCTGAGCTTCTCCCGCTTCGTTAATAATTGCCGGTATTGTTCCGCCGTTTTTTGATTCTAAAAATGAATAGCGTATTTTATTCATGGCAGGTTCCATGCAGCGCGGTTTTTTTTATTGTTTTTTCCAGTTCTTCATCTGTTACGCTGTCTTCGCCTGCAAATAATAATGAGACAAGTTCCTGTTTTATATTTTGCGCGTACTCTTTGTTTTTTAATGCTTTTAAAAGAGCAGCGGCTCCTCTTTCGCGTAAACTTTCAGAATTATTCTGCATTTTTGTTTCTTTAAAGAAATCGTCAATATTTTTATTTTTTAAATTTTTATCAGGTTTTGCCGTTTTAAAAATTCTGCTGTCTGTAACGGAGAAAATTCTTTTTTCCCATGTATTCAGCTGCGTTTTAAACCATGACGCGTAAATATCAAGACTTTCTCCCTTGCTTGTATAGTATGAACGCATAAAGCACTGCGAATAAAAAGGATTAAACCTGTTTGCGCAGCTTAAAAATAAATTGTCAAAACTGTACGGCTTTGCGTGAGTTCTTATATCGTTCACGCTTAAATCCATACCGGCAAGATAAATATTTGAGCTGCTTAATATCAGCGCAAGCTCTATTGCTGCGGCTGTTACTGTTCCTTTTTGAGTAATAATAACAGAAGGAAGAGACAGCTCATGCAGAATAACGCTCTGCCAAAAAGTTCCGTCATTAATTAAAAAAAGAGGCGTGTCTTCGCATTGTGAAGGAAGGGCAGCGCAAAGATTTACGGCAAGAGCTTTTACGCCGCCGCTTTTTTTATTAAACAAAGATTCTCTGTAACATGGATATAAATGTTTAAGCGCCCAGGAGCCGCCGTCTGCCGAAATGATTAAATCCGCGCTTATTCCGCTGTGTGAGAGCGCCATTACAGAAGAAGATGCCGCAATTATTAAATGAGTGTTCTGCGCATCTTTAATAAGGGGCAGCGCTTCTTCTAAACCGGGACCGGAACCTGTTATGATAACGGGCGTTTCTGTCTGCTTGTAAAGAAGATTTTTGTTTAACGTGTCAAGGTTTCTGAAAAAGTTTCTAACCCATCGCTTTCCAAAGAGAGCAGTTGTTCTGTTTCCGGCGTCAGTTCTTTTTAAAAAACTAACAACCGCAGAAAGCAGTTTTACATAAAGCTCTTTGTAATGATTAAGAGAAGGACGCCATTCAATTATTTTTACATTTTCGATGTTGTCTTTTATGTTTGATTCAAGGAATCCCTGCACTTGCGCAGGTTCTGTGCCTGTAAATACAGGTATATCAGAATCAATGTCCGGCAAATCGTCCTGTTTTTCTATATGAAGAACAATTATTTTGCTTTCTTTAAATTTTTCCTGAAGAACAGGAATTAGAAAACCGCGTCCGGGTTCGATTAAAATAAAATATTTTATATTGGTTTTTAAGTTTAATGAATCAATGTAGCGCTCTGCTTCCGACTGCGGATTATACCGCGAATGAAGATTATTTTTTGCGTAAGCACTTGCCTGCAGAGCGCCGTTCTTGTCCAATTTTGGTACTGTTATACCAAGCCCAGGTCTTTAAAGAGTTTCTTGTAAGAATCAAAGTACTCAGATTTTGCAAACTCTTCTATCTTTTGCTCAGGTAAAGACTCAAGCAACTGGTCCATGTAACTGAGAATATTTCTAAGTTCCGATCTTAAATCTGAAGGAATCTGGAATTGCTCTTTTCCTCCCATCGAAGGAACACCGGCAGCTGCAGAAATTGCTGCAGGAATAGCAGGTGAAGGCATGGCAGGCGCGGCAGGGGAAGGCGTCGGCGCAGCAGGAGCCGGAGTTGAATTCCAGTTTGGATCCGGAGCATGATGATCTGCCCAGTCATCATCGGCGGCAAGTTCCAATGGTTCTTCATCGGCTGCAATTTCGCTTATTTCTTCTTCCATGGACGGGATTTCTTCTGCTTCAGCTTCTATTTCGTCCATGGATGGAATTTCTTCCGCATCAGCTTCAATATCATCGATGGAAGGGATTTCATCAGTTTCTGTTGTGTCTATATCCATCGTGTCTAAATCTGTTGTGTCCAAATCCATGGAAGGAAAATCATCTGCGCCGAGGTCAGTATCTGCGGCAGTTTCTTCCGGAGCCATAAGGTCATCGTCAAGAGCGATGTCTTCCATGCTGATATTGTCCATCGAAACATCTTCGCCTGCATCATCAAGAGAATCTTCAGGCTGAGGATCGATAGAAAGGTCGTCGATTGAGTCAATTTCAAAATCAGTGTCGTCTAACGAAGGCTCTATTAAATTTTCTTCTGTTGTAATGCTGTCTGCCGACAATTCAGGCTCATCTATTACTGCGTCTGAAAGATCAATTCCCAAATCATCAGATGCTTCATCCTCTAAATAAGATGTGTCATCGGGAGGGAAGGTAAGAGGCGTTGCGCCTTCTTCGCGTAAATTATCAAGTCCGTCATCTGTATCAAGGTCACTGCTTATGCCAAAATCATCCGATGCGGCTTCTTCTGTTTCTGCAAACTCAGGAGCAAGGTCAATGCCGTCCATGCTAAGAGATTCATCGTCTAAGCTCATGGAGCTGTCGTCTTCATCAAGTCCGTCAATGTTAAGAGAATCTTCGTCGATTGGATCTGCTGAAAGATCGTCATCTGCGCCGTCATCTTCCATGTCGATTGATAAATCGCCTGAGTCAATCGAAAGATCATCAGCTGATAAATCATCGGCTGTTAAATCGTCAGCTGACAAATCGTCTGAAGGCATATCAAACGAGGGCATATCGTCAGATGCTAAATCATCAGTTGAAAGATCATCAGCAGATAAATCATCGGTTGTTAAATCGTCAGCTGACAGATCGTCCGAAGGCAAATCAAGCGATGATAAATCGTCAGACATTAAATCATCTGACATTAAATCGTCTGAAGGTAAATCAAGCGACGGCATATCGTCAGATGTTAAATCATCAGCTGAAAGATCGTCGGTTGTTATATCGTCAGCTGACAAATCGTCAGACATTAAATCGTCTGAAGGCAAATCAAGCGACGGCATTTCGTCAGATGTCAAATCATCAGTTGAAAAATCATCGGTTGAAAAATCATCAGCAGTTAAATCGTCGGCTGATATATCATCAGATAACAAATTATCAGTTGAAAGATCATCGGTTGTTAAATCGTCGGCTGACAAATCATCCGAAGGCAAATCAAGCGATGACAAATCGTCTGATGCAGGCATATCATCTTCAAGCGATAAACTTTCTTCGTCCAAGTCAATTGAAAATTCGCTTTCAGGATTTTCTTCTGTTCCGGATTCTTCTGTGAAGTCAGCGGAATTTAAAATATTATCCATTTCATCGCCTGTAAGAGCGATTGCTTCGTCATCATCATCGCCGCCGATGTCAAAACCCGAACTTGAATCATCTGCTGATTCTTCGCCGAGGATATTATCCATCTCGTCGCCTGTAAGAGCGATTTTTTCGTCGTCATCTTCCGAAGCTGCTTCGGGAGAGAAGGAGCGCGCACTTGCAAATTCTTTTTTAAGGTCTGTAAGCTCGCTTCTGATTGACGAAAGTTCCGAGGCGATTTTCTTTAAAAGGCTTGTTGATAATTCGCCTTCGCCTGATTTTACTGCGCTGAAATCATCCTGAATGCTGTCAATATTATTTTCGATTGATTTAACTGTAGGTACGCCGAAATTCTCGTCATCGCCGAAATCAACGCCTGAAAATTCGTCAGTATTTAAACTGCCGTTCATTAAATCATCGTCAATTATAATTTCTGAAGATTCTGAAGAAGGCACTTCGAACTCATCAAAGGATGTGTCTTCTATGTCTAAACCTTCGCTGAAATTTTCGGTTCCGGTTGTGATGCCCACAACATCATCATCTTCGGGCATATTAAAATCTTCAATTTCTGAAGGATTGTTTAAAGGATCATTGTCATTATCAAGATTAATGTTATCATCAGGAAATTCCATGGTCTGTGAGCTTGTAATTTCTGATGTGTCGTTGAGATCGAGAACAGCGTCATCAAACGATAACGAATCAGCGCCGTCGGCAGAATCATCAACAGGTAACGCAAAGTCATCAAAGTCTGACGATTTTCCCGATAAAACTTGAGGTTCGCTTTTTACCCATACGCCGTATTCGTCAAGCTCGTCCGCAGAGCCTATCCCGCCGCGATCTGAGTATATCGAAGGTTTCTTATCTTTTGCCATGAACCGCTCCCTAAATCAACAATTATGTTAATTATCGGTACTTTTAACCTTTTTCAGTAGGTTTTCTCTATTATATATAATAGAGTATGCAATTATAGTTGTCAATCCTTAAAGAAATGCACTTAAATTACCGTAAATCGATTCATGAGAGTCTTAAAATACCTCATTGGCTTATGGGCTGCGATTGCTGTTTATACTCTTTTTTCTTTTTTGGGCGGTCCCAGGGGTATATCTGCGTATAATTACCTGTTATCCGAGAGGGAGAGGCAGTATGATAATATACGCGATTTGGGGAATCTCAACGATGAACTCGATAAAACCAGAAATAACCTGCTTTATGACCAGGATACTCTGCTGATTCATGCGCGTCAGATGGGTTACGGTCAAAGTGATGAGCGTTTTGTTCGTATTGTAGGGCTTGGAACTGTCAGAAACACTCCAGCGACTGCAGGAAGCGTGTATTATGCTCAGATTCCCAATTATATTTCGGACAGAAGCATTAAAATAGCGGCTTTATGCGTAGGTATATTGATTTTTGCCTTTCTTTTCATGCTGGAAACCATCGAAAAACGCTCCAGATAGTTAAATTAATGCAAATTACTGCGGAATTCACGGGCAATTTCGCGTTTTAGGTCTTTTTCGCGTATTCCGGCGCGTTTATCATAGGCTTTTTTACCTTTACACAGCCCCAATTCGACCTTTACCCTGCTTTTTTTAAAATAAAATGACAATGGAATGAGGGTATAGCCCTTTTCTTCGACCTTTCGGTTAATTCTTTTGATTTCGTCCTTGTGCAAGAGCAGGCGTTTTCTGCGGTCGGGCTCATGGTTAAATATCGATGAGAATGGGTTTTCTGCAACTACCAGCGAACGCAGCCACACTTCGCCGTTTACAACCTCTGCCCATGCGTCAGGGAAGGAGATTTTTCCGTCACGGAAGGATTTTACCTCTGTTCCCAAAAGCTCTATGCCGCACTCGTAGGTTTCGTCTATCGAATAATCGTGGCGAGCCTTGCGGTTTTGCGCGATTATTTTTACGCCTTCGCTCATAATCTACTCTTTCGGCGCATAGACCGGACGGAATGTAACAAAGGGTGATGATAAATCGGGGGGCAGGCTTGCCCTTGTTTCTCCGGAAGCGGTAATTGATCTGCCGCGCAGAGAACGTTCGGGAGAGTCAACGGCTTTTATCGCTTTGGGTGAAGCGTTTATTTCAAGACCGATTGGCGCATAAGGATCGATGCACCATTCCCAAATGGATGTTCTCATGCTGTTAATGTCAAAAGAAGACAAAAACCATTCATTTTCTGTTGGAAGCCTTATTTCCATATTCGGCGAAGCAGCGCGCAATGAGAGCCATTTGCAGAATGCTTCGGCGGCATACCATGTAATGCCTGTAACAGAATTTCTGTCAATTTCCGGCATACCGGAAATTTCATCCGGGAAATAATCCGTTTTATGTTCTTTCCATTCCGGGTTTTGATTCAGAAAGTCCTCAAATAATGAGCGCGGAACAGGCGTTTCGCTTATCATTACATCTGACAATTTGGTACTTGTAAAATTTAAACCTGAGACCGAAAGCCGCCTAATTGGACCTGCTGCTCCTGTTCCCAACGATAATTGTTTATCGAGACTGTCAAACCATTTTGAATCCATGATGATCTTCTGAGTTTCTTTGGGAAGCAAATCGAATATTGCCGCTGCGCCGCTGCGGTTCTCTGATATAAATGCTAAAGCATCGTATGCCGAGCCTGCAAGCGTAACAGGGGAGGGCGCGTTTCCGTTATTGTCCAGCAAAATTTTAGCGCGGATTAAATCGCGTAATGCCGCCTTTGTTACTGTAAAGCGCGAAGCCGCTTTTAAAATATCGTTTAACTCTTCTCTAGCCTCGTCTGCATTTTGCCCGATGCGGGAAGCGCCCTCGGAAAGGCTCATGGGAACCTGCCATGCAGAGGTAGGTTCGCCTGCGAATGTCCATGCGGCAAAGTCCGCTGCATAAAGCGCGAAGGCGGCGGCGATACCTTCAGGCGAAGGGTCTGCTGGTTTCAGCGTATATTCCAATTTAAAAAGGCGCGGAAAAAAACGCGAGCCAAACACGCGTCCCGGTATTTCATGATCCGCGCTTTGGCTTTTAAAGCCCGGCATGACAACCTCGATTGTTTGCGTGCCTTTAGGCACAAATATTCTGCTGCCGGAAACGCCCATATAAATATCGTTTACCCTGACAGCCGCTCCCTGCGGTTTTGTGCTGACAATTATCATTGAACCCGGATTTTTTAAGCCGGGGTATAAGAGCAGGAAAAACATTATGAATAGTAAAATGAATGAATAAAGAACCGTTAAGTAAACGCCCGGGCGAATCCCCATAATAGGCTTTAATTTTACCTGTATGTCGCTGTTTTCTTCATCTGGTTTTGGCTTTGGCATAGGGCATTATATTATAAAGGCTTAAAAATAAAAAGAGCTGCCCGAATTTTGTGTTTCGAACAGCTCCATGCCCTTGAGGCATATCAGAACTGTAGTGATTTGGGAGGGGAACTACAATCCCGACAGTTACAGTATCGGTCAGGTGTATGTCTTTTCTTAACAGCAAATTTTAATCTTCTTCCTGGATTGTGAGGTCAACGGCAAGGGCTATGCGGTAGGTTTTTCCGCGCTGAACGTTTAATGTGCGGATTATCGTGTAATCGCCGACCTGGAATTTTACCTCGTGTGAACCGGCTTCCAGGGTAATAGCTTCGCCTTTCCTTGCAGGAGCGTTATTCAGGAAAACGTTGGAATTTTGAGGACCTTCAAATATGACGGTTGGGGTAGGATCCTGCAGCTCTATTGTCAGGTCTATAACCCGACCCCTTTCTACGACAAAGCGGCGGCTTTCGTTGCGGTAATCCTCAGACAGGATGACCAGATGATGTTCGCCCTCTTTAAGCAGAATTTGATCTGAAATATTGCTTATTACGTTATCGTTAATGAGGAGCGTAAATGGTCTGTTTCTAAGCTGTGCAGGGTAGCGCGGTACAATCCTTACGGCTCCCTCATCGCTTAAAATTGGGCGGGCGATGACGGTAAATTTCATGTTTTCGAAGGAGTCGGGCTGACCCTTGGAAACCTGCATAAGACGCAGCATTATGGGGAAGGTCGCCGGAAGAGCCACCGATGACGGGACGGAAACAGTTGTGCTTGTGCGAAGTCCGTGGCTGTTGCGGATGGGCACATGGTAAACAATTCTAAGACGCGAAGGCAGGGCTTCGAAGGCAATACGGCTGCCCACCATATCGGTAACGCCGATCGCATTCTGCGGATTTAAGTTATTGAACATCATCATAACAAGCGCTCCCCTGTAGGGCAGCCAGTTTTGGGGAGCAGTTATCTCAATTTCTATGCCTCTTAAAAAACGCGCATCTGCGCCGAGGCTGATTATAACAGAGCCGTTAATTCCTATCGTAACAGGGGTGTCGGGAGAGCCGGGGAATACTTCGATTGCACCCTCGACTTCGGTTCTAAAAGATTCCGAGTGCAGAAAAAGAGAGGGGAGAATCAGGAAAATTGCCATAATTAAAATTACCCGCGGCATAACACATCCTTTTTTCCGCTACGGACGGAGTCTCCCTGCCGGATCCAGAGCTCTACCCCCAAGCCGCAGCTCGAAATGAAGATGCGGTCCAGTTGACTGACCTGTTGATCCCACCCTGCCTATAAGAGTACCTGATTTTACCTCTGATCGCAATACTGCATCTATCTTTTGAAGGTGCCCGTACAGGCTTGAATAGCTGTTAGTATGATTTATTATAATATAATTTCCATAAACTGAATCAAAACCGGCGGCTGTTACTGTGCCGTCCGCGACAGCAAAAACCTCGGTTCCTTCCGGCGCGGCAAGGTCTATTCCCCTGTGCATCTGCTGATGCCCGCCCAACGGGTCATTTCTAATTCCAAAACGGCTGGTTATGCGATAATGCCTGAGCGGAAAGCGGAAACCTGCGTTTAAAAAGAAGGCTCTTTCTGTGGGTGAAAAATCCGCGCCGGGAAAAAAGAGAAAAGCCTGATTTTTTCCCTTTACGTTTATTCTAAGTTCGACAGACCCATGACTGTTTTCCCTTGCCGCTCCCATTATTTTTTCCAGATCTGTCTCGATTGTTTCAGGTACAAAAATTCCGGGGCAGGAGGGGAGCAGTATCACCGTACCCGGTTCCAAAAAGGAAGGGCTGTTTATTCTGTTTAGGCTCGCCAGGGTAGAGTGAGGAATATTCAGCCTGCTTGCTATAAACATGAAATCATCGGAAGGTTTTACCGTGTACTTAAAAATTGTCAGTCTTTCCGCCGCCTTTGCAGGCTGCGCCCTGGCGCCTGCAAGCAGCCTTCTGTTTACCTCGACATCGCTTGAGTATTGCCTAAAACCTGTATCGTTATTATCGAGGCGCAGAATTACCGGAAATTCATCCTGCGCATACAGCGGCAGAACTAAAAATAGTAAAAAAAAGGCAAGGGCTAAACAACCCTGCCGGATTGTACCCTTGCCTATCCTTTTTAACGGCAAAACTTACGCCGCCGCAATTGCTTCTGTCGGGCATGTGCTTACACACGCGCCGCAATCTACGCATTTGTCCGGGTCAATCTGGTGATGTCCGTCTATTTCCGAAATCGCTTCGGATGGGCAGTCGCTGACACAGGAACCGCAGTTTACGCAAGCGTCGCTAATCTTATGAGCCATCTTTTTACCTCACTACTTGATAATTTATAACATTGTAGCAGTTTTCTGCCGAAAATTCAATATGGTTATTGGAATTTTAATAGGTGTTGTAATTATGGCAGCCACTATTTATTTGGCGCTTAATAAAAGCTCGACTTTACATATCCGCCTGGCTTGCCTTGGCGCCCTTGCCCTTATGATTATTACCCTGGTAATCTGCGTTATTGCCTATGTTACAGGCGGCGATGCCCCTGTAGACTGGTCTACCTTTATTGTCAGCGATGAGGTTGCAGAGCCTGAAAAAGACAGTACCGGTCTTACGGTTATAGTTTTTACCATTTTTTTCTTTTTGGCGCTTTTTGCCGTTATTCTGGCTCTTGCCATGAAGGAACATAAGAAAAATCAACCCAAAAAAGACGGTCCCATTCCCGGCACCATTATGTAAAGCTCGAAGTAAACCTGCTCTTTCCTCCTTTACCCTTTATAGAAAAACCCTCTAATTTACGCTATATTAATATAGAAGAAGGGAGAGGAATTTGCCGATATATATGTATACTGAAGGGATTCACACCAAGGTACAAAGAACACTAAGGATCGGAAACAACTTTTGAAGAGGTTTACGTTTTTATTAATAATTTTTACTTTTCTCAGCGCAGTTGTGTGGGGTCAGGTAATCACCATACCGGATAGGCATTTAGTTTTTGGACCCACCGCAACTGCAATTACTACTTTTACCGACAGTACAGGAACTACTTATACCCTTGCAGGTAATGATTACCAATATCAAGATTTTTCGGCATTAACAGGTACTTCAAGTTTTGAAGTAACCGGAGCTCATAATATTTATTTTTTAAACGCCGGAACTAATGCAGTTGGATTAACTCTAACTGTTGAGGACGGTTTTATTGAATTTAAAGATAATTTGTCTTTATCCTCGGTTACACTTAATGCCTCAACGGGCAGCATCAATCTAGTTGGCGCAGATATTGAGCTTACAGGGTCTGGTAATAATTTTATCGCAAATACAAAAGTAAATTTAAAAGGAACAGCAAGTTCTATTACGGTGGATAATGCCAATATTGAATTGGGTAATGGTTCCGCAGCAGAACAAGGTATATACGGCGGCGGCATAAATTTAACGTTAGAAGGAAATTCAATCACGCTTAGAGGCGGAACTGCAATTCTGCAAAATGACATGAATGTTTCTCCGCCTGCCGGAACCAATATCGGCGCGCTGAATATAACCGGAAATGCTGTTTTCCCAAACGTGGCGGCTTATCCTGCCTCTGCATTAACAGCAGCGTCTGTCAGTGTATCCGGGAACGCAAGGTTATTTGGTCATATCAGTACCGGAACCGGTACGCAAAGTTATGGTTCACTTCAGCTGGATGTTGCAGATGCAGCTAACGCAAATGTCGCATACAGATACTTGGCAGGATCGGCAGTAACTATTTCAGGCGCTCTTGACTGCGGTGGTCATGATTTAAGAGTAAACGGTAATGCCGTATTTAATTCGAATATAACTAACGCGCGCCGAATTACTGTAACAGGCACAACTGCAATACACGGAAATATAAATGTGTCAGCAAATGGAAATAACGCGCTTGACGGTAATTTAATATTTACAGGAGCTGTAGCATTAGAAAATGATGTAACTATTACAGGGCGCGGTACAACTACTACAGGAACCGGATCGACAATTACTTTTGGAAGCACTGTAAACGGCGCTCATGCATTAACAATTGCAAACGCAAATGCAGAATTCAAAGGAGCTGTCGGCGGTACTATTCATTTAACAAGTTTGTCAGTTGCAGGCACAACAGAAATCAACGCAGCCATAACTACAGATGGATTTCAAACCTACACAGGAAATGCAACACTTGGCGCTGCACTCAGTCTGGGTGCCGGAGGAGCAGGAATTACATTCACCGGCACTGTAAACGGACCTTATAATTTAACAATTGCAGGCGGAAATGTTGCTTTTAACAGTACAGTTGGAAACACAGCTCCATTAACAGGACTTACAGTTACAAGCGGAACCGCAGCTGTAAGTAATACATTAACAGTAAACGGCAATCTTGTGCTGAACGGAGCTGCAACTGTAAACGGCGGTGCATCAACAGTAAATGGTAATATTACGCTGAATGGTCTTACTCTTGCAGCCGCAGCAAGTATCAGGTTAAGTAATGGAACATGGACAAATACCGGAACAACAAATAACATTAACGGAACAGTCATTTTTGAAGATGCCGTTGTAAACGGTGATAATACATTTTATAATGTTACTTGTATTGGAACAGTTCGTTTTGAACATGATAAAACTCAAGAAATAAATAATAATTTTCATGCAGAAGGAGCAATTTTAACAGCTACCGCAGTTACACCGCAAACACATTGGGAATTAATTACTCCGGTTACAAATCCAGCCAATCTTCGTATTCATACAAACATAGCCACAGAAATAAGCTGGTGTAAATCTAACAGAGAACTTGGATTAGTACATGCGGGAAATGCTACAGACAGAGAAGATAATGAAAAAGTTTTTTATTACGATCATTATGTATGGACAGGCGCAGGCACTACTAACAATACTTCATGGAATAATTTAAATAACTGGCTGCCCAGAATTGTTCCCGATATCAGCAAAAAAATTAAAATTCCGCCGACTGTAAATATACTTACATTAACCGCAGATGAAGAATGCGAGGGTATAGAAATTGATGACGGCGGTATTATTGATCTTAGAGGCTTTACTCTTACAATTGCAGGTACAGAATTTATTAATGAAGGAACGATAAGGCTGTATGGTGTTGTCGGTCAAATAGATGCAATAGTACCGCTGCCGGATACAGGCACAATACATTATCACAATACATCAGCAACTGTAACAGGACATTGGGTTTTTGGCAATAATTATACCAATCTTATTATTGATAATAATATTACAATGGAAGAATTGACAGGAACATTAAATGTTGACGAAATCGCAAGGATTGGGCTTGCTGCCGGACAAAAAATCAGCACAACAGGCAGTCAAAATTACGGAAGTTTAATATTAACAAGCGCGCTGGTTCTGGAAGGCACACATGTTGAAATAGGCGCGTTAAGCGGTAACTTTGGCTTAACAATAAACGGACATTTACCGTCAAATGCAGATGCAAGGTTTACAGGCAGCGGCGGCAGCGTGGGTACGATAATTGTAAACGGACACAGTACAATCAGCACGAGCATTACAACAACAGGCGCCGCAGGTCAAGCATATCACGGCGCTGTTACGCTTGGCGCAGGCGGCGCCGTGTTAGACGCAACAAATGCGGCATATCCGATTATTTTAGGTTCGTTAAGCGGAAATAACAGCTTAACGATAGAACACGGCGCTGTTACATTTGCAGGAACTTCTGCTCAAATAGGAGCGGTTGTAATAGAAAACGGAAGCGCCGATTTTACAACAGGACTTTTTAACGCTGCTTCCGTCGAAGTAAACGGCGCCAGTACATTACGCGCAAATATTACAACAAGCGGCAGTCAAATATATAACGGCGTTGTTACGCTTGACAATGATATTACATTAACAGAAACAAATACTTCATCAAGCGTAGTGTTAGGCGCTGTTACAGGCGGCGGTAATAATTTAACAATTACCGGAAATGCCGAGTTTAACACTGTAAGCGGCGTTGCAGAACTGACCGTTACCGGAACAGCGGCAATAAACGCAAATATTACAACGACAGGTGACCAAACTTATAACGCAATTGATTTCGGCAATGTAACGCATGTATTAACAGGCACAAATATTACAGCTAACGGCGCTGTTTCCGGGACTGCAGGGTTTACAGCAAACGCTTCGCAGAATATTACTATGAATAATGCAGGTAATGATATTGATACAAGCGAAACAAATTCTTTAATAACGTTAAATATCAGTACGGGTTTAACGCCTTATGATATTATATTCGGCACCGGCGGAGACATTTCTCTGAATGCCGTAAATAATTCTACTGACGGGACTATAACAATATCAAGGTCCGGGGCATTAACAATTGATTCTATTTCGGGCGGCAGCATAAGTCTTGGCACAAGCGCTACAGCAGATAGGGTAGGCGTAATTACCCAGACAGGCGGGATAACAACCGAAAGCCTTACAATTTATTCAAGCGCGGCAATTACTTTAAATGAGCCTGCCAATGCTGTCAAAAGTATAACGATAGCAAATGCCGGAGGAGCATCTGCGTTTAACAGTACAGGCGATCTTTCTATAGACGGCATTGCAAACGTTGGTAATTATCCTGTAACTATAATTGCAACAGGAAATATAACTGTAGGCGGCGAGATTAATACTTCCGGCGCAAACGCAGTTGTTGAAATTGAATCAGAAAAAGATATTACAATTAATTCTGCAATTACAGCTAACAGGCTTTTGTTAACCGGAGATGTTATTTATATTGAAGCTGATATTACCATAACAGGCGGCAATCAACAGACCCATGAAGATGCTCCTGCTGACGATGATGATACCAATGATATTTATGCAATGCATATTCATGCCGGAACTCTGACAGGACAATCCGATATTCATTTAATTGCCGCAAATGCAGAAATATGCGCTTTTATTAGTGATGAAATCAGTTATAAAAAAAATCAGGTTATAGGCGGAAGCGCAGTAAAAATCCATTATCATACTCCGGCAGACAGGCATATTGTTTACAAACCGGGAGCAAAATCCGCGTCGAGACCTTCGGATTTAGCTATTAATAATTATTTTTATATACGGGCTGATGATTATGAAGTATATGACGGAGATGTCATTTTTAAAACAAGCGGAAACGGAAATGTTTACATTATTGATATAGAAAATACACAGAATGCAGGTGATTTGCAAAATACTAGAAATGTTTCTTTTAGTACAGCTAACGGAAGCATTATTATTAGAGGAGAATATTATAGTACAGGTACTCTTGACCTTTCTGCCGGAACAGCAGGCGCAATAAGACTCCAGAATGCAAATATTGAACTTGCAGGTACAGACAGCAGCTTTAATCTGGATAGTAATATTATTCTTGAAGATGATATTGATGTTGCCGGTCTAAACTATAATAATTCTATTAAAGCAGATACTATTGCTTTAAGCGGAATTACAGGCGCGTCAAATTATTCTCTAAGTTTGGACGGTAATATTATATTAAAAACAGGCAATTATAATCTTGATACGTTAGAAATTAATAACGGCACTTTTGCTTTAGACGGCAGTGCAGGTGATGTTAATATTACAAGTTCAAATGTTAAGTTAAATACTATTAATGAAGCAATAAGCGTTACAGGTATAGTTAATGTTTTAAGCGGGACTATTGATTTTAATAATAGTAATTATTCAATAAATATTACAGATGAGACATCTGTATTGGATTTTTCAGGCGGTACTGCAGCTGTCTTTACTAACACAGATACAAAAATAACATTCTCCGCATTAGACGGAGGTTTACTGCACCTTGGCAGTATTAATCCGGTTAATCTTGAATTTGATTTTAACGGAGGTACGCCTGCTGCACCTTTATTTGTAGATCGTGACAACACAATTCTGAATAATGATGTTACAATTTTATCAGGTTATGTAAAAGTTGTAAGCGGAAGAGAAATAGAGCAAGACACAGGCAGAAAATTAGAGCTTAAAGCAAATGATCCTATTACAACGCTTGATATAACAGAAGGAGAATGGACAACACCGGGTGATTATATCCTTAACGGTACTTCAAGTAAAATAAGTTCCAGATTGGTAATAGATGAAAATACAAGTACGTGGATATCAAATGGCAATTTTACCAGTAATGGCTGGGGATATATTCAAACAAAAGATACTGCTAACCCGCTTGAAATTGAAATTGATCTTCAGCCGCAATTAATCCTTGAAATAAATTCCGGTGTAATAGGTCAAAGGCTTGAAACAATAGGACCCTTGGGAAGTCTTCATATTGTTTCCGGTACCGTAGAACTGCAAAACGATCTGGAAATTTACGGTGAGCTTGTAATTGATCATACTAACGGCGGTGTTTTGGATGCCGGCTCCAACAATATTACAATGTACGCAGGTATTGACGGTTACAGAAATCTTACTGATTTTTCGCACTCAGGCACTCCTTCCAACAATATGAGATACGGCAGGTGGGAAATAAGGGGCACCGGTACAATTCTTCCTAACGAATCAATGAATAATTTTGCATTCAAGCAAGACCCGAATGCAAGCGTAACATTTGCGCGTGATGCAAGCGATTTAAACGGAAAACCTGTATTCTTTGAAATTGTCGGTAATACTATCTGGCAGGATTTTATTTGTATAGAACCCGGCGGAGCGACATTGCAATTTTCAACAGGTGAAAGGCATAATAATATATTTAATCGGCATCACCATATTTTCTACGGAAAATTTGAAGTGAAAGGAACCCATACAGGTCATATTACGCTTACAAGATATGTCGATCCTGATGATTCTGTTATGAGTAAATGGGTAGGGAAATATAATGGGACATTACCGCCCGGAATATACAACGGATCTGAAACAGATGGTCTTCCGAAATATCCTGCATCTACAAATTTAAAAGGCGAAAATTCAGAAAATATGAAATTCTGGAATTTCAATTTAATGAATCAGCCTTATCCTAATCCTCCTAAATTCAATTCTAGTGATATTAGTTTTATTAATGTATTTTTCAGCCATGCCTGGTATCAGCGCATACCATTAAGAGAAACAGTTGGTATTATTTTGGAACCATATTATAAACATGGAAATACTCCAAGCACCAGGAATGGTTATTTTAATTATGAATGGGGATTAAAATTTTATACAATTATTTATAGTTATGCAGAGGACTTTAACGGAAACGGAAAGGCAGATAGAATTCGCGTGCAGACAAATATTAATTCAAATAAAGACTTTAGTAAATTTGTAGTAGTAGTAGAAATTGACGGTAAAAATGTTACATATGACGGCTCAAACACAGGAATATTTGAAGTTCTTAATACAGGAGATCCGGAAGATGAAAACTCATTCTATATAAATATTGACGAATCTTCATCCATTTATGACGGTAAGCCGATTACCTGGAAGGTTGTCTCTAATGAATCCCTCAAAGATGTTGTAACAGGTGAATTGCCGATTGGAAGCGTATCAGGTGATTTTGATACAGTTTATAAAACAATTAATACTATTCCTCCGCGTATAAGTTATGCGCTTACTTTGCCGGATCATAAAGAGAAAGAAACATTCTTCCAGTTCTCGCAGCCTGTCAAGGATGAGGGAAGCAAAGACATAGGCGGAAATAGAAATATCTCAGTTCCGGTAGAAACTGTTGACAGGTCTGCATCCGGTATTGAAGTTCTGCAATACCCCGGAACTCCTGATGTTTCTGATAGAAAGTATAATATAACAGTTCCTTCGGGAGCGTTAGGTTTAAAATTTGAAATAAATTCGCAATTAAGCAAAGAAGACTTGGCAGCTCTTCTTCCTGTCGGTGACAGCAGCGGAAATCCGGATCATTATTTTACAGCACAAGGTTTTGAAGGCTTGAGCGTTAGAACATTGGACTGGAGAGATCCAAAAATTTACGCAGGTATTTTAGGCGCAGAAGACTCATATGAATATTATCCGTCGCCAAGATATCCTAAAGACTGGAATTATTCAAGTTACGAGACATATTCAGGTAATTCTCATATCTCAAGTTTAACATCTGACTTTGATGAAAACTTGAAAGACACAATATTTATTCCTCCGTATAAAGTGCTTTCTCCGGGAATGATCAGAAGGCTGGATGAATACGCTAAAGGTAACACCACAGTAGCTAAAGTTACGCCGTCAGATTTTAATTCTCAAACACCGCAGGATTTAATGCGCCGCAGTACAGATGTGCTTGTTTCTGTTCCGCTTTCCGGAGCTGAGGATAATTATTTTGCATGGCCTGTATGGGCAAAGAATGGATTAGATAATAATTTTGAAGGAGAATCCGAAAACATTAATACACCTGCAAGGATTTGGGATTTTAACGGAAGCAAGAATCTTGAGCCGCGCGGAAACATCGACATGGAAGTAAATATGAATCCTTTATTCTCGGGAGATTTGGAAATTTTCTGGGCTAATAATATTGGAGTTGATTACCGCAACAAGCGTCAGGCTCCGACGAAAGGCAAAAACACAGGCGGATTATGGCAGCCTGATTTAACGCAATTATCACCGTCGGAACCTGAACCTCAGTATAATATTGCTCCAAGGGTAGTTTCGGTTTCATCGCAGGCTCCGGCTCAGCCCAATCAGGCTGGATATGGCAGCCTTACTTTTATTCCTCCGTTGCTTCTGCCCGACCCTGACGATCCTTTGAAATATACATATCAGTTTGACGGCTCTTCATTCCAAAGCGGTCAAAAATTAGAATTTATTTTCCGCATTCCTTCGGCAGCTCCTGATATGTTTATCGCGTGTCTTGATATGCCTTACGGCGCTGCTGCAATACCGCGGGACTGGTACAGGCGCGTACGCCCGTTCAGCTTTGATATTCAAGATTTAAGATTACAGCGCGGCGGCGTTATCATTATGAACAATGTTATTAACTCGGACAAAAGAGAGCAAACATTTTTGCGGTATCATTTGCTGCGCTCCGGCAGGGTTACAATTCAGGTTTACACGCTGGACGGTTCGCTGGTTAAATCCATTAGACGCAATGAGCAGCGCGAAAAAGGCGAATGGACTGATTCATGGGACGGCACTAATAACGGAGGACGCCCTGTTGCGCGCGGCATGTACTTTATCCGCGTTGTAGGTCCCGATATTGACGAAATAAGAAAAGTCATGGTCGTTAAATAAATAAGAAATAATAAATAAGAAATTAAGAATAGGGAATAGGGATATATTGGAAAAATCGGGATTTGTAACAATTATTGGGCGGCCGTCTGTCGGGAAATCTACTCTTTTAAATAAAATGTGCGGCGAAAAAGTCGCTATCGTAAGCAAAGTGCCGCAAACAACGCGTAACGCAATCAGGGGAATTGTCAACAGCGAAAAGGGTCAGCTTGTTTTTGTAGATACTCCCGGACGGCACTCAAGCGAAAAAAAAATGAACAAAAAGCTGATGGAAGTCTCGGATCGCGCTTTAACGGAGAGCGATTTAGTGCTTTATGTATTGGATGCAAGCCGCGCTCCCGGCGAAGAAGAAGAAGAAATTGCCGCATTATTAAAACCATTAGCTGAAAAATTAATAATAGCCATAAACAAAATTGATGTTCCGACATCTGATATAAATTTAATAGAAAATTATTTGAATCTGCATTTTCAAAAAGAATCCTCCGTGCCTTTGTGCCTTAGTGTGAACTCTTTGGTTTTTCAAATCTCTGCAAACACAGGCGAAGGCGTAGATAAACTTTTAGATGCATTATTCGAGAAGGCTCCCGAAGGTCAGCCGATGTATGACGCGGAATTTTACACGGATCAAGAAGCAGGCTTTCGCATTGCGGAAATTATCCGTGAGCAGGCGATTAACCGCCTAAGGCAGGAGCTGCCTCATTCGCTTTATGTAGATATTGCGGACATGGAGTTTAAGGAAAGCAAACAAGGCGCAGGAGAAGTCCGTCAGCAGTTGTGGGTACGCGCTTTTATTATTGTCGAACGCGAATCGCAGAAAGGTATGGTAGTGGGTAAGGGCGGAGAGATGATCAAGGCGATACGTTTGTCCGCGTTAAAAGAATTAAAAAATATTTTTGACTGGAAAATAGATTTGGACTTGCGAGTAAAAACCGGCAAAGACTGGCGCCATAACGATAATACCCTTAGACGCATAATAGACAGATAAGAAAGAGGAAGATTTTTTACCGCTTAGCTAATAATTCTTATTCCAGGAAATTTGTAATTTGCTTAAGCAGTTCGTCATAGGTGTCTACGCATTTTATATCATGGCAGTCTTTGCGTATCTGTTCCGGAGCGCGGAAGAGGCAGCCTGAGTCTGCTTCGCGTATCATATCAAGATCGTTATAGGAATCTCCTGCGGCAAAAACACGCATATTCATTGTTCTAAGCGCCATTACCGATTGTTTTTTTCCGTCCTGTTTGCGTATCTTATATCCTGTAATTGTTCCGTCTTCTTCAGTTACAAGCGTATTGCAAAAAAGAGTAGGCCACGAAAGTTTTTTCATGAGCGGATTTGCGAATTCTTCAAATGTATCGGAAAGAAGTATTAACTGGGTTTTTGAGCGAACAGAAGCCGCAAACCCGTATGCGCCCTCAAGAAGCTCCATACCTGATATTACATTTTGAATATCCGGGAGCTTTATGTTGTTTTTCTTTAAAAGATCCAAACGAAAATCCATCAATTTCTGATAATTGGGTTCGTCTCTTGTAGTGCGGCTCAGTTCCGGGATGCCGACGCTTTTTGAGACCGCGATCCAGATTTCCGGGACAAGAACGCCTTCAAGGTCAAGACATATTATATTCATGGCAGTATAATAACACAAATATGAATATTTTAAAAGTACCTAATCCCTTTAATGCGCCGGTTTACCATGAAGAGACCGTAACAAGCACAATGGATATTTCCCGTAAACTTGCCGGTGAGAACGCGCCCCATGGAACTGTAATATGCGCGGATTTCCAGCAAAAAGGGCGGGGGCGCGGACTTGAGCGAACATGGGAAATGGACAGGGGAGAAAATCTGCCCCTTACGATTTTACTTCGATTTAAAAGCATGGATAATATTGCGTCTGCTCTTACCCTGCGCACAGGGCTTGCTGTTTCTCTTGCTGTCGAGGATTATGCGCCCTCGCTTAAAAACAAAGTGTTTGTAAAATGGCCTAATGATATTTTTATTGGCAGTAAAAAAGTATGCGGAATTCTCTGCGAAGCTGACGGCGGTATTGTTCACGCCGGTATCGGCATCAATGTAATGCAGAAAGAATTTGCGCCTCATTTGCAGAATAAAGCGACAAGTATTTTTTTGGAATCAGACGATAAGGATAAGGGAACAGCGGATAGATTTTACTTATTGGAAAAAATCCTTGCGCGTTTTTATGATGAGCTTGAATGTGCAGACAGCAGATGGAATGAACGGCTGGAAAAGAGGCTGTTTAAAAAAGGCGAAGAGGTAACGTTTATTGACGGCACAGTTGATTCAGGTAAAGAAATAAAAGGGTGTCTGGTTGGAATAAATGATAACGGCGAACTTTTAATTATTCCAAACGGCAAAACAGAACATTCAGTTTTTATAACAGGTGAGCTAAGAGTTACTGATTAAGAATTAGTAACCACGAATAGATATCAAAGTACGGGTTCGTGGTTAATCCTCCTCTTTTCCAAATTTTAAATTTCTGCTATAATTAAAAAAATTAAACAAACGAGGTATATATGTCAGCATTATCCATTCCTGCCGCCGAAAACAAGGCGCATGATTTATTGGCGCTCGGCGCTCTTGTAACAAGGCTTGATCCGGGGGTTATTCCCTTTGCAGAAGCAAACGAATATCTTTTGCATGTTTCAGGCGGTGAGTATAATGTCGCCACAAATTTATCAACATGCTTTAGCATGAAGACTGCAATTGCAAGCGCAATGGTAAATTATCCAATCGGCAGACGGATTGAGTATGCTGTGCAAAAAGCGGGCGTTGTGCCTTACTATAAAAGATTTGAACATGACGGAGTGCGCGGACCTAACATGGCAATTGTGTGGAGCGACAGAGGGCAGGGCGTGCGCGCGCCGACAGTTTTTTATAATCGTTCCAACGAAGCCGCGCAGCAGTTAAAGCCGGGAAGTTTTGACTGGGATGCGATTTTTAAAAAGGGTGTCCGCTGGTTTCACTCAGGCGGAATTTTCAGCGCGCTTTCGCCCACGACAAGCGAGCTTGTAATTGAAGCGATGCAGGCGGCAAAAAAAGCGGGAGCAGTTGTTTCATTCGATTTAAATTACCGCGCGAAGCTGTGGGCAGTTGCCGCGGCGGAGCAGGGAAAGAGCGCGTTACAGGCGAGCGATGAAGCGGCAAAAACCCTGCGCAAAATTGTAAGTTTTGTTGACGTGCTTGTCGGCAACGAAGAAGATTTGCAAAAAGGACTTGGATTAAAAGGACAGGATGTCGAAACAAAAGGTCAGCTTGATCCTTCCGCTTTCTTCGGCATGATGGAGAGCGTAACAAAAGATTTCCCGAACATTAAAGCAGTCGCGACTACGCTCCGTGAAGTTCATTCAACCAACAGACATTCATGGAGCGCGGTTCTTTGGCTCGACGGAAAAACATATCAGGCGCCGGCATGTGAGCTTGATGTCTACGACAGGGTAGGCGGCGGCGACGGATTTGCGGCGGGGCTTTTTTACGGCTTATTGTCAGGCAAAACGCCGCAGGAGTCTTTGCAGTTGGGATGGGCGCACGGCGCGCTTGTTACGACAACACCCGGCGACACATCGATGTTTAATCTTGAACAGGTTGAAGCCTTCGCCAAGGGCGGCTCCGCGCGTATACAAAGGTAAAAAAAGAAGAATTCACCACGGAGTACACAGAGTTACACAGAGGTAGGAAAGACTTTCGTACGAAGAACTCTGTGAAACTCCGTGTCCTCTGTGGTTTATATCTTTTTCTTCCTCTTTATTCAAAGTAGCGCTTAGCGTTGTTAAACGAAATATCTTTCGCGATTTTTTCCAGTTTCTTCATGTCGTCAGGATACTCGCCGTTTTCCACCCACTTGCCAAGCAGATTGCACATAATGCGGCGGAAATATTCATGGCGCGGATAGGACAGGAAGCTTCGGCTGTCCGTAAGCATTCCGACAAAAGCGCTTAACATACCCAGATTTGCAAGAACGCGCATTTGTTCTTCCATGCCGTCTCTGTTGTCGCAGAACCACCACGCAGAACCGAGCTGCATTTTTCCTGCGCAGCCTGCGCTTTGGAAACCGCCCATGATTGTTGCGATAGGATAATAATCTTTTGGATTGAGCGAATAAAGAATTGTTTTGGGCAAACCTTTTTCTTCGTTTTCCAGTTCCATGCAGTCAAGAAGAGCGGAAAGATTATCGCTTGACAGTCTGTCGTTAACAGCGTCGAACCCGGTGTTAATTCCAAGTTTAAAAAGCATTTTTGTATTTACGTTTCTGATACATGAATAATGAAGCTGCATAACAATGTTGCGTTCGGCGTACAAACTGGAAAGCGATACAAGCATCGCTGTCTTGTAAGCGTCGGCTTCTTCGGCTGATACATTTTTGCCTGACAGCGCTCTTTTAAAAATATTTTCTACTTGTTTTGCAGAAGCGTCGGCGTATGGAATATACTCAAGCCCGTGATCCGCAGCGCGGCAGCCCATCGATATAAAAAAATCAAGACGATTTTCCAGAGCGCATATTACATCGTCTGTGTTTTTAATTTTTACTCCGCTTGCTGCGGAAAGCTCTTCGATGTATTTTACGAAACCTGCAGAATTTATTTCCACAGCCTTATCGGGTCTGAAAGATGGAACTACTTTTGTATTTATTTTTCCAATCGGAGCGCTGCCGTTTGCAATCGCTTTATGATATTCAAGAGTATCAATAGGATCATCGGTTGTTCCTACGGCATAAACATTCTGACTTTCAAAAATTCCTTTAACCGACAATTTTGCGGTTTTTAAAAGCGCGTTAGCTTTTTCCCAAATAGAAGGAGTGCTTTTTTCGGTGAGCGGCTCATCAATGCCGAAATAACGCTGAAGCTCAAGATGCGTCCAATGGTACAGAGGATTGCCGATAAGGTTTTCTACAGTGCGCGCCCATGCAAGATATTTTTCGTAAGGAAGCGCGTCTCCTGTTATAAATTTTTCTTCTATTCCCATTGCGCGCATCATCCGCCATTTATAATGATCGCCTGCAAGCCAGGCGTCTGAAAGATCGCTCATCTGTCTGTTCTCTGCTATCTGCGAAGGAATAAGATGACAGTGATAATCAAATATCGGCTCGTCCTTTACCGCCTTGTATAAACTGCGCGCGGTATCGGTTTCCAGTAAAAAATTCTTATCCATAAAAGTTTTTGACATTTTTTGCCTCCTAATGACCTCAAAGTCTTGTATATTCTACCATAATGTGCGTAAATTTAAATGATGCCTATTCATATTTCGCTGAAAAACTCATTATTAATGCTTCTTGGCGGTCTTTTTTTTGCTATGGGGGCAGCTTTTCTCGCCGGTATCCTGCTTTCGGGTCCCAGACTGGGGGTTCATTACGATTTTCTTTCAAAATATAAAAAACCGGTTCTAACAAGGGAAATATTAATAATTACTTCTGATGAATATATCGAGGGCAGCGACTTTTTCAGAGCGCTTATGACTCTGACAGAAATGGAAGCTTCCAGTTTGGTTTTGGCAGGCAAACTTTCGCCCTCGGCAACGCCTATTACAGTAACTGAAGCCGAGGTTCGAAGGCGCTTTACAGATGAATATTCCATAGTGAGCTCAAATATCAGAAATCTTTTTGAAGGGATTCGCATGGGAACTGTAAATCCTGCGCGGGCTCCCGCCATGGTTGAACGAGTTGTTGAGCTGACAGAGAAGGGAAAGGATAGATTAATTTCCGCTTTGGTTGACAGGGACGAAGAGCTGATTCGATCTGTCGCCGTATTCGGAAATTTTTTGGAAGCATACACAAAACCTCAATTTGACAAGGACGGAAAATTAAGACGCGTTAAACCGCTGGATTCTGATTATGAGCATCCGCTTTATTTAAATTTAAAACACCGTTACGCCGATTCCCAGATTGAAACTTCGCCTGACGGAAATATTTTATGGCTGCGCGGACACGATAGAAGAGATATTGATATTCTGCTTGACAGCGGCGGAAATATTATCACAAACGGAAATTCTTCTTTTAGGCGAATCGATATCGATCTGTTCCGCCAATATCATGAGGCTTCCGCCGAAATGCTTAACGCATTGGTATCGGCAAGGGAGAACGGTATTTTTTCCAAAACATCGCCTGAAAAAATTCCGCTTTTTCCCGGCGAATACTCTTATGAGCTTTTGGAAGAATTAATTAAATCTCCCGACTCTGAGAGCCGCGCAGCATGGATTGCTTCACGCGCCGTTTATTTTAAAAGCCTTGAAGATTTTATAAACAGCTCCGTTGATACTGTTTTAATTTCCGAATACGAAGAACAAATTGCAGATACCGATCCTTCGAATTCGCAGAGGATTGCTTCGTTAATTAAGAGAAGAGATGATCTGAAAGAAATATCGTCTTATATCCGCGGAATATACGGCAGGCTGTCGTTCGCTCATAAAAAACTTAAAGAAGAGCTTGGGCAGTCTCTTTGCATCATGGGTCCCGATTACAGCGCAGAATACTGCGCACTTTTGGCTAACGCGATGATTACAGGCTCTCATGTAAAACCTGTCAGCGATAAGTATGTTCTTTTTTGGTCGGTTGCGGCTCTTTTAATTGTAATGATAATTATTTTTATGCTCCGTCCTTCTGTTTTATTGGGCGTAGGTTTGGGCTTAAGCGTTTTTGCAGCCGGTGTTTTTAGTTTTATGTATATATTTTTCTCGCTTTGGATAGATCCTGCGATTGTTTTATGTTCATCGTTAGCGGGAACATTGATAATGTTTCTTGTAAAAACAGTTTATATAAGTTTTAGAGCGCGAAGTTTTAAAATGGCTTACAAATCCGCAGTTCCAAAAAATGTTTTACAAAGTTTGATAGAAGCCGGAAAGCCTGAGCTTTCTGATATTACAGTCTGCTATGCCGCTGTAATTGTAATAAAAGATTTTAATATGTTCGGAAGAGAAAACCGCGAGAAACCAAGGGAAGCCGGAAAAATAAAAAAGAATTTTTTTGCTCTGGCGAAAAAAGCGCTTTTTAACGCAGGAGCTGTTATAACAGGCTATGAAGGCGACACTATCATTGCCTGTTTTGGTTCTCCTCTTGAATTGCAGCCGAAACTTACAACATACAAATATTCAGATGACGGAAAACCAATTAAAACTTATCATCCCGTGGACAAGGCATGCGCGTTTGTAAGAAATTTATTAAAGAACGAAAAAATGACATGGCGCTTCGGCATAGACGCGGGCGAATGTTCTTTTTCCTGGTCGCCTGAAACGGGCTTTACGGTTAACGGCAGTCCTGCAGTCCGCGCGCGCGTCCTTGCCGCAAAGAACGCCCGCTACCGCACACGCGCATTAATTTCGGAGAGCGTTCATCAAAAACTGGAATTGGAAACACCGCAATCAAAAGAAGTGCGCGCATGGACAGAAGAATCTGTCAAAAAAATCGGCATCCTTTTTGACGAGAATGATGCTGTGTATAGATTTGAGTAGCGGAGTTTTTAAAAGCGTATGCCTAAAGTATTTATTTGCAAGGCTGTGTGCCGAAACATGCCCCCTTCTGCTCGGGAATTACTCGCACAAGGGGGACATTTTCCGCACACAGCCCTTCAAGCAAATTAATAGGCATACGTTTTATATAGCTGATACCGGGTTTTGAATTGGTGAACAAAAGAGCCTCACACAGAGACACAGAGGATCTGGATACAACTATCTTAACCCTATTCCTATTTCTTCCGTTCGTGAAGGAACCGCAGGTTCCATTCGTGGCTAAAATTCAAATAGCGATAGCGTATACCAAAAAATCATTGTACAAGGCGTGTGAGTGAAGCCCTGCTGGCAACCTCGGTGTGTATCTTAGGCAGCCAGCAAGGGGCTGCGTTAAATACAGCCACAGCCGCGAGTTGCCAGCGGGGCTTTGAGCACACGCCTTTTAAAAATAATTTGTGTATACGTTTACAGCTTATTCTTGGGTCTTGTTACAGTCTTTGTAATGTCATTATTTTGCCCCATCCACATTCTGGCGTTTGTTTCGATGTTTGTAAGTTCGGCGTTTACGAAATAAGACCTTACGCTTTTGTTTCCTTCCCTGTCAACGATGGTTCTTACAGTTCCTGTCAGCATAAAATTCGCGCCGATTTCCCTGCCAAGAGCAGCAACGGTTTGTTCGCTTGCGTTGCTCTGCTGTTCCTGCCTTTCGGAGCGAAGTTCTGTTCTTGTGTCTCCGCCTGCGACAAAGTCAAGTTTGCCGCTGTTAAAAATAACAGCTTCCATTATGGAAGAAATAATCGAAGTATCAATTTGTTCGCTGCTTTCGTTTCTGAATCTGCCTACAATTA
>Ga0209755_10002009_pt1 | contig 29164 bp, 19 predicted proteins | sample TergutCo191P1_FD_187301 | JGI IMG/M metagenome (GOLD analysis project Ga0209755, IMG submission 187301) | Cornitermes sp. P1 segment gut microbial communities from Petit-Saut dam, French Guiana - Co191P1 (SPAdes) (version 2) | ecosystem: Host-associated > Arthropoda: Insects > Digestive system...
GCCCGCAGAAGCTGCGGGGTCGTAGGGGCGGAGCCCCAACATCAAGCAAGGCGCGATGCCGCAGCGAAGCGAGGAAGCGTAGGCGGACTTTGCCCGCAGAAGCGGCGGGGTCGTAGGGGCGGAGCCCCAACATCAAGCAAGGCGCGATGCCGCAGCGAAGCGAGGAAGCGTAGGCGGGCTTTGCCCGCAGAAGCGGCGGGGTCGTAGGGGCGGAGCCCCTACTTATATGAAAGGGGGTGGACGACTTCATTAGAAATTTGTTTAGGCGACTTGTGGATGCCGTTTTAGATTTTTTTGAATCAATTACAAATGCGATTATCGAGGGTGTTGTCGGAGACATTTTATATACCCTCTTTAATATGATTGTCTACGGTGTAGTCCCCTTTCTGGCAGACATAGCTGAAAGGATTCTGATAACCCTAATTCTTATCCCCCTTTTCCTTTATTCCCATATAACGGACGCTGTGGGCATGTTTGCGGGCATAAACCCTATTCCCATAGTGGATACCTCCGATACCGCTATTTTCAACACCAGCCCAAGAGTGCTTTATGGGATGGGCGCGCCGTATTTGCCTATGCCGCCCCTTGACGCGGATTCGGAGGCGGAGGAGCAGTGGCGCGAAGCATGGCGGGAGTATATCCGCGGAAACAGCAGTATTATTCAGCGTCCGGGCCGAAGGGTAAACGACCCCGAGCGGTATTTTCTTTATGTTCGTGTGTTTCTGCAAGAAAACAATATAGCCTTTGGAAGCGATGAAATGTACAAGGTGCTTGCAGACGCTATCGTGACCCGTACCGCCGTTGGCTACGGCGTAAGCGCGGCAGACATTGTCCTCCCCGCAACGCCCACAAGAGAAGTATATGAGGGGTTCCTCGCGTTCCTTACTTCCCCGCTGGAATTTATGAGGCTTAACCGTCCGGCATTTCCCATTGACTGCCAGAACAGCTTTGTTTTTTTCGAGACCCCGTCAATTAATTTATCATTTTTGGAAGCCTTTGAAGCCGAGGAGCACCCCTATACCATCGAAGGCATACAGCCCGTTGTAAGCATGGCGCAAATAGCAGAGCAGGAATTTAGCCGGGCCGCGAGGGAGCTTTTTATATATGCCTATCAAGGCGGGTTGCTTGAGCCGGATTTATATGCGAACCGGCTGAGGTATATAAGGGCTAACCCAATCGAGGAAAACGTTCCGGAGATTATTAGGCTTACCGACCCGTTGTTTACTGTAAGCAATGACGTCGTGGAGCTAATAACCGAAGTTACTGAGGACGAGGAAAATCAAAACCCTTTCAGCGCATTAAACCTCTCCATGTATCTTTATTACAGAGATTTTTTGGGGGGTGATTCCATTGAGCAAAACACCCTGACCCATATTTTTCATGGGATACTTGAGCTGATTGATGACCTCTACGAAGAAGCTGCCGTCTTCATGGAAAGGGCTGCCGCCAGTGATTTTTTCGTCGCCATGCATTATATGCAATGGGCTCAAAGCATTCTTGGCACTCGTGACGGAATGATTGACCGCCTTCAAGACTTGGGCCTGTATGAGACTTTGATATATTACGGTCCCTATCATTACACCGGTTTTCACAAGGAAGTGGAAGGGTTGAGGGGGCGGTTGCAGCTTCCGCCGCTGACATCCAGGCTGTTTCCCGGGTTGCTATTGCCTTTTCTGCCGCCACATTTTCAGCCAGACGATCAGCCGGCCGAACGGGAGAGGCTCATATCCGCGTTGGCGTATTTCGGCATGACTCCGGACAGCTTAAACCTCCCGTTGGAGCTCCCGTACCATGATTTGTCCATGAGGATTTTCGATGCGGCCTTTGGTGCTGTGCGGGAAGCGTCTGTACCCGAGGATGTTTTTGCTGCTCATCTGGAAATACTGGGTCTGGACAGTGCGTATGGCGATACAGAGGACATCTTAGACGCCATACAAGCGCGCATAGAACGCCTGGCGGCTGAATTCTCGGCCGAAAATTTGGCGGCGCGTGCGGAAATTAATCGTGTGCTGAGTATATGGGGGATACACAAAAGTCATTTACTTCATTTCATATACGGTCCGCTTGGGCATCTCGGCTTTACCGATGAGATGCACGAGGCTCTTTCGATTTTCACCCCCGGCGCGGGTGCGGGCGGTATTGTTGTTTCATACAGCATCAGTTTATACGAGGTTATCAGAAATCTCCATTATTTTGAGGGAGAAGTAGATTTGCCGAGGTTGGAGCTTGTAGACGGTGAGCTTGTAGACCCGGGCTTTGAATACGAGCATGTAGAGCTTGAATCAGAGATGAGCCTTATTATCTTCTATCCTGCGGCAAGACTACTGTGGCGCGACTATATCCAAAACAATTTTGACCTTATAAACGACCCGACCTTGCCTTATGACGACCCGCACCGCTACAGCCTTCGTGCCCACGCAGTGTACTGGATGTTTGGCGCGAACCTTTACTGGGCTGCTGAAAGGATATCTCATATTGAGGAAACACTGGAACAGTGGACAGCCGACTCATCGTTAGAAAATTGGTGGGTATATGATGTCATGTATGACAGGATATCCCACGTTCTTCTTGGGCAGGACCATTTGGCAAGAAGCCTGTCTTTAAGCACCGGGGTGGCTGACCACGGCTATGCCGGCCCGTTAATAAGAAACCCTCAGGTTTATTTGGACAACGTATCCTTGCTGGATTATTTCCTCACCAGCAGATTTATCAATATTGTATTCTGGGGCATAACCCTAATTTCCCTTGCCCTTATGATAGGCTTTTCCATATATGAAATCACGCGCTCCCTTGCCGACACGGAGATAGATAAGCCCATCAGTAGGATTCTCAACCTTATCGGCAAGTCCGCGCTTACATTCCTTTTGATACCCTTTCTCTTTACCGCGTCGCTTGCATTGGTCGGCGTCACCATGAGACAGGCGGTTCAAGCAGTGGCAGGCGTCGGCCCAGAGACAAGCCTTGCGGGCGCGCTGTTTTTTGGCAGCGTGGTTCCGGAAGCCGTTCTTATGCCGGGCGAGCCAGGCATGGTGGAGCGGGTTTATGTACATGTGGACTTGAATATTCAGGACCCCAGCGTTTATTTTGGAGTCAGGCCCACCTCCCGATTTATAACCGAGGCCGCCAGAAACGAAAGAATGGAAGAACTAAGGCTGGAATACCTTTATGGGGCCAAAAGCGACTTTAGGGATATAGGCACCATGTCTGACCATATAAGAAGAGATTTTGAGGTTTTAAAGCTGCTTGCTCCCGGAAACCTGTTAATTATGTTCATCGCTGCCGTGCTTATATGTATTGCCACGCTAAAGCTGCTGGTGGTTTTCGCGCGTCGGATTTTTGAAATCATTCTTTTGTATGTCATATCGCCCTTCTTTGCCGGAACAATACCCCTTGACGAGGGGCAGACCTTTGGAAGGTGGCGCGAAAAGTTTATAGCCATGCTTGTGTCGGGGTACGGTGCCTTGATTGCGTTTCAGATTTTTGTATTGCTTATACCGCTAATTTGGTCCACTAACTTGGTACTGCATGATAATTGGTTTCTTGATACTTTCTTAAAAATGCTGCTGACGGGCGGCGGGTTTTTTACGGTAATGAAATCACACACGTTTATTACCTCTTTGGTGAGCCCAGAGGCGGCCGAATTTGAAAGCGGAACCATGGCTTTTACAATTCTGGCACTCAAGCAGGCGTACAGCGCGGTAAGCGACCCGGCAAAACAGATGAAGGAAACCTTTGACGATGTAAAGAAATTTGCAGACGGTGGCAAAGGCGGCGGCGGAAAGGGCAAGTCCAGCAACAAGGAAGGCGAAGACCAAGAAGGCGGCGGCGAAGACGGTGGTGGCGGCGAGGATGGCGGCGAGGACGCCGGAGACATGGGCGACGCCGGCGACGCAGCAGAAATGGCGGGTTAGGACCATGTTTTGGTATGAAATATATGCAACAATGCTGCTCCTTTTAGAATATTTAGCCGGCTTGATTGATATCCTCGCGGGGGCGGCTCCTGTTTTGTTTAACGGCGAGCCGGTATTCCTTTACGACATGCTTCTCATGATATCGCCGGTTTCCATGATTTTCTGGGGCGTAACCTTGATAGGCGTGGCTTTGGCAATAGTCTTTTCCATAGGCATAGTCACCCAAAAGGCCATGGATTTAAAAGTAGAAAAAACCCTTGGCATGACTTTGGGGCATATAGCCAAGTCTCTATCCATGTTCATGATTACGCCTTTGATGGTTTTAGGGCTTTTGCAAATCGTGTCTGTTGTGATGCGGAAAACAGATGAGCTTTTTGATTTGGCCAGCGGTGGTATTGGAATAGGCAGAACAATATTTGCGATGACGGCAAGCCGGGCCGCGCTGGAAGACATGGACGTGATTAACCGGTTCGCCTCCGGGGCACTGGATTTTAACAATTATTATCATGTGACCCATTACCTGAACGTTGATTATATCACTATGTGGATAGGCATTCCCATTGCCGCCGCCCTTATCGCCGTGTATTTTACGGTTATGATAGTGTTTACGCTTAGGCTGTTTACCATAATATTGCTGTATATCATATCCCCCTTATTCGTTTCATCCATCGTTTTGGACGACGGTCAAAAATATAAGATTTGGCGCAGCACGATTTTGGGCAAGATGCTGTCGGGGTATTCGTTGCTTATTGCCATGAAGCTTGTAACCTATTTGCTACTGCCCTTCATTACTTCCGATGTGCAACTGTCAACAAACCCTGTCGGAAACGTATTTTTAATGGGCGTGCTGGTTTTCGGATGCTCCTACGGTGCGTACAAGTCAGCGGGAGTACTGCCGAAGCTAATCGCCCCCGGAGCCGCTGGCGGGGATGACGACTCGATGATGATGGGCATGACAACTGGGTTCGTGATGGCCGCCGGGAAAAAATCCATAGCCATGGCCATACATGCGGTGGGAGAAGCCGCGAAGCTGGTAATCGATACCGTCAGAACGGTGATAAAGTGGGTAGTCAAGATAGTTATTGCCGTTCTAAAGACCATTTTTATGGGGCAAATATGGGCCGTTCCCAAGGCACTATTATCTATTGCAATAGAGGCAATCAGAAAAATAATAAAGAGAATCAAGCAGGTTATTAAAACCATCATCGGCCTTATTAGTTGGTTCTTCTCAACCATAATATCCCTTACCGGATTATCCGAGCCCACCCAAGTCTACGACGGCGGCGAAGTAAAGCAAGATTACGAAGACGACGACGCAGATGAGGACGTTGAAAATCTTTTAAATAAGCCCCAGGAAATCTACGAAGGGGCAAAAGATATTTACGATAAGGGCACCAACCTGTACGGCTCCTTAAAAACCCTTTTCTCGTCGGGCGAATCCGACCCGACTAAGGGGGAAAAAGCATCGAAAGAACCCGAAGGCACGATTGACCTACTTGATGATGACCTCAAGCGGCTGAAGGAATCCAAAGAAAAACTGCACGGCTTAAACGCCGATGACGAGACCATCGCCTTCTACGACAAGGAGATAGCAAGAGCCGAACGGGAGCCTGATGAAGCAAAACGAATCAAAAAAGATACGGAAAAAGCTGAGAAGGTGCTCGAGAAGGCACTTGAGAAGCAAAAACAGGTTAAAACAGATTTAAGCTTTGACGCCCCGACTGAGGACAACGAAGAAAAGACGGCAGTATCCGAGAAGGATACCTCCAAAAAAATATTGCAGCTCTCTGAAAAGCAGACTGCAAAGCTTGAAAAGGAGCTTAAATGGCTCAAGTCGACCGAAGAAAATATGCGTAGCTCAACTCATGGCAACGACGCAATTATCGGCTTCTATGAAAAGGAAAGAGTAAAGCTTGAGCAGGAGATAGACGAAGCAAAACTGTTTGAAAAAGATTTGCGAGACAGAGAACTAACCGATAAAAAGCAACGAGAAGAATAGGAGGTTTTTCATATGCGCATCATTCCAAAGCAGACACGTGTAAGGATGGAGTTTTTCAAAAACATTGATTTGCCCGATGCAATCATCGGCCTATCGGGTATCGTATTGCTGGTGGTTCTGTTCACCTCAAATATACCCGGGCAGCATTGGTGGATGCTGGGTGTTCTCATGTTTTACATGATGTTGTTTTTGAAGCTGGATGCGGACAGGAACTATATCATGTTCCTGTATTTGCTCAAGCATTTTACGATTCGCCGCAAATTTACCAAGGATGCCAAAAAGAAAGGGAAAAAAATCTCCGAAATCGTGCCGTTTACCGGTATAGCGGACGGCTTTTTGGAGTATGGCGGACAGTATTATGGCAAGGTCATAGAAATACCCTCTGTGGAGTTCCGCTTTTACAGCGAGTCGCGCCAGAACAATATAATAGAACGCGTGCTTGGCTCTATATTTCGCAGCACGGGAGAAATGATGATAAACCTTGTCAAGCTGGACCGCCCCGTTAATTATGACAGCTGTATTGAGTCGGAAGAGAAAAAAATCCAAGAACTGGAGCAATCATACAGCAATGGGCTCTTTAACGAGCATGAGTATGAGTGCCGCATCGCTATCATTCGCGACCGGATAGAAGAATTTAAGACGCTTAATCGCCAAACCAAGGTGATAAAGCCCTTTTACTACCTTGTGCTGTTTGAAAAAAACAAAGACATGCTAAATAACATGGTGTCGTCGGCGGTCAATCTTTTAATCAATTCCGATTTGCACGCTCACATATTAGACGATACGGAGCTATATTCCTTCTGCAAGTTTAACTATAACCATAACTTTAATGAGCGCGAAGCGGACGACCTTACGGCGGAGACCTGCATGGGCTGGGTTCTGCCGGATAAATTGGAGATATTCGCTCGCAAGCATGTTTGCGACGGCGTTACCGCCCACACCTTCCGTATAACCGGCTATCCGACCTATGTATACAACGCATGGGGCCACCGCATTTTTAATTTGCCCGGTACGAAGGTAGTAATGAAGCTTAAGCCACTGGACCGGTTTAAATCCGTCAGAAACATAGACAGGTCTATTGATGAGCTGAGAGGGCAGATTACCGCCACAGGCAAGACCAGCCGCATCCTTGAGATTCAGGAGCACATACAAACACTCACCAATTTGCTCTCGCTCTTAAAAAACGAAACCGAAACCCTGTTTGAGGTAAATGTATTCATTACTGTCTATGAAAAGGACGTACAAAAGGGGCAGATGTCCGCGAAAAGAAGAATACGCCGGATGCTGACCGAGGAAGGCTTCCGCTGCGACGATATTTTGATGCGGCAGTTTGAAGCATATGTAGGCTCCGGTGTTTCGGGCTATGACCCCCTTCATTATGAAGGGCGTAGCATCCATTCCTCCAGTGCCGCGGCTGTGTTCCCCTTTGTTTATTCGATTATCCACGACCCCAAGGGCATTAGGATAGGCAGTGCCGGTAACTTGCCGGTTATCATTGATTTTTACAAGCGGGATTTAAACCATGTTAATAGCAACATGATTATTATAGGAAAATCGGGAAGCGGAAAGAGCTTTGCGACTAAAACAATACTTGCCAACCTAGCCGCCGAGGATTGCAAAATTTTCATACTGGACCCCGAAAACGAATATTCCGGCATCGCAAAGAAAGTAGGTGGCAAGCTGATAGACGCAGGCAACGCTACCACCGGACGGCTCAACCCATTTCATATTGTGCCAAGCATCGCGGAAGAAGACGAGGAAGAGGGGGGCGTCAACACCAGCTTCGCGGCGCATCTGCAATTTATGGAGGAATTTTTCCGGCAAATTGTACCGGACCTTAGCTCGGATTCTATGGAGACTCTTAACATCGCTATCGCCAACACCTACCTCAGTAGAAACATAGACGAGGATACCGACCTGACTACGCTGGAGCCGGAAGACTTTCCAATTTTTGACGACCTGTACGACACTTTGCTGGAAGTGTTCCAGAAGACGGAAAGCGACTATGGAAAAGCCAATCTGCGGTCTCTCCTGACCCAAATTGCCAGATTTGCCGGCTCCGGGCGCAACGCCCGATTGTGGAACGGCGCGGCCACCATTTCCACCGCGGAAAACTTTGTTGTTTTCAATTTCCAGACGCTGCTTGCCAACAAGAACCAAGTTGTCGCCAACGCGCAAATGTTGCTGATTCTAAAATGGCTGGACAACGAAATCATTAAAAACCGCGATTACAATATAAAGTACAACGCCCAGCGGAAAATAATCATAGTAATCGACGAGGCTCATGTCTTTATAGACACGAAATATCCCGTAGCCCTAGACTTTATGTTCCAGCTTGCCAAGCGTATCCGCAAATACAATGGTATGCAAATAGTAATCACCCAGAACGTCAAGGACTTTGTGGGTAACGAGGAAATCGCCCGCAAATCGACAGCGATTATCAATGCGAGCCAATACTCCTTTATTTTCTCCCTCGCGCCCAACGACATGCACGATTTGTGCAAGCTTTACGAAAAAGCCGGTCAAATCAATAAATCTGAACAGGAAGAAATCATCAACAGTGCCCGCGGGCAGGCGTTTGTGGTAACCAGCCCCACCAACCGCACCCGCGTAAATGTTGTGGCTTCAGAAGAATTGCAACAGCTATTCTAGCAAGGCAATTACAATATAAACCGCCCACAAAGGGCAAGGAGGTAAAACCCATGACTATCAACACAACCATGGAAGAAGGACGCGCCATCGTAGCGGTAACAGGCAGGCTTGAGACAAGAACGTCCGACCTGTTGGCAAAGGAGCTCACCCCCATATGGGATGAGGGCAACTGTGATATAACGCTGGACTTTGAGGGTCTTCAATTTATCAGCAGTGCCGGGCTTCGCGTGCTGTTTATAGCCCATAAGAAGCTAAAGCCCCACAACAAGACTCTGACCGTTATCAACGCCAACGAGTCTATAAAGGAGATTTTTGCGATAACGGGATATACCAGTTTGTAAGCGGGAGGTACAAGTTCATGCAAACAAAAAAATCATCCGTTGTTATAGGCTTGCTTGCCGTAAACTTAGCACTGTCCGTTATTATCTTGGCGTATCTTTTTATCCCATACACCGGGGCCGAGGCCGAGGATGATATTGGCGGGATTCCTTTTTATACCCTCATGGACGGGCGGCACGTGCTGTACATCGGTTTAAATGACCGGTATACCTATTATCAGATTATACCCACGGAAGAGGCCGTGGAAATCGTGACGGAAATAGTCGCTAGGCATGTAAGCGGCTGGACCATGAGCATGGCCCAAGGGGGTTGGATAGACGAGCATGGGATTTTGACTCAGGAATACAGCATGGTATGGACTTTTATCGGCGCGGAGGAGGAAGATATTCGGGGGATTATGCGGGAAGTCCTAGTTGCCCTTAACCAAAACTCTATTCTGGTGGAGCGTAGCGATGTTACCAGCGTGTTTTACCGGGGACGCTAAAGGTCGTGATAGCCAGTGACAAGAACAGAAAATAATATTTTACTTTTTTCCATAACCCTGTGCTGGGCCGCATCCTATGTATTTATTGCAAGCCTTCCCCCCGACCTGTCTACCTTCGCTTATATAACCATGACCACGGGCATCGCAGCCATTGTTTTATCCATTATATTTTTCCGGCAGCTAAGAAAAGTAAATCGCGGTACGGTCAAGGCTGCTTTCTTTTTGTCAATGGTGTTGACGGTAGGCTTGATGATGGAAAGATGGGGAGTGAATATGCTCTCCGCCTCCGACGCCAGCTTTCTTGCCGCCCTTACCATTTTGATTGTGCCAGCCTTGATGCTCCTACTCAGGAAAAAGCCCACCGTCAACAATATGGTGGGCGCGGGGGTTATTTTGCTGGGGCTTTTTATGGCAAGCCGTTTTTCCCTGTCCGCCTTCGCTAACTCGGGAACGCTTTTTATGCTTGCGGCTTGCCTCTTTAGTTCGATTTATATTATTTTGGCGGACCGGTTTACAAAGGAAACCGACCCGCTGCTGCTTGGCGTTATGCTGATGATTTTTGTAACCCTTTTTGGGTTTATCCTGTGGACCATCGAAGAGCCCACTACGTTTTTTAGCATTACCTACACCAACGAGCTGCTTTCCTCTATTTTTATATTAGCGTTTTTCTCAAAAGCGTACGCCTATATTGTACTGATGTTTTCGCAAAAATACTCGGACCCGGTAAGCGTAACGATTATCGCCTCCACCGAGCCGGTTGTGACTTTGACGCTGGCGGTAATGATACCCGCCGCTTATGGTGCCGGGGAGGAGATGACTTTTGCTTCCTTGGGTGGAGCGTTGGTTATCGCGGCGGGAGCGGTAATTGCTGGCACCAGCTTCTTTAACAGAAAGAAGGCAAAATCCCATGGTAGTTAAACGCAAGGCGCAGTTTTTCATTACCTTTGCCGCATTTTTGGCCTTGGGCATCCCCTTCATGGTAATGGTGATTGTGGAGGGGTTTACGGGGGTCAGGCCTGTCAACGCAATACCCCCTGTGGCCGGGCTTTTGTTTGGCCCTGTGGGAGCTTTGGCCACTGGGCTGGCCAACCCCATCGTGGACTTGTTCGGCACTTTTGGCTGGAGCTCTTTGTTGGGCGTTGTGGCTAATTTTGTGGCGGCTTTTATGCCTTTTAGATTATGGCATCTGTTTTTTGATGAGCCGCCCAATCTGCACAGCACAAAAAATATCCTTGGTTATATCGGAATATGCCTGATAAGCGCGCTTACGGTGGCCTGGTTCTTGGCCTTTGGGCTGTATACATTTTTTGGGCTGTGGATTGCGGACATATACATCATGGTTTTTTTTAATAACTTCGGATTTTCCGCAGCTTTTGGGATGCCGATGCTCATTCTGCTGACCAGCGACTCAATCATGATACGGTGCGCCAAAGATGTGCCCCATTTCTTCCTAAAGAGAAAAGAGCCCCGCTATTTTGTATGCGCAGCTTGTACAACTTGGATGCTTGCAATTTTTGTTTTTGTATTTTTTTTGGGCATAAGCCCACAAGCAGCACCTTGGATGCATGTTTTATCCGCTTTTTCACTGGCGGGTATAACTGTACAGTTAATTTGACAGAGGTGGACACATGGAAAGTAAAGTGGGTAACAGTTTAATGAGGAAGGCCGCTATCACAATTTTTACAGCGGTGTTGTTTTTTGTGGTGAACATGCCTCTTAGGGAGCTGTTCGTCGTGCTGGATGGGATAGAAATGCGGCCGGCCAGCGCACTGCCTCCCGTTTTGGGCCTGATGCTGGGCGTGCCCGGGGCTTTGGGCTGCGCTTTGGGGAATTTGCTGGGGGATATCCTTTCAGGGCACAGCCCCAATATTTTTGTACCAGGGTTCTTTGCCCAGTTTGCTTATGGTGTAATCCCTATCCTTTTGTGGCGTGTTGTAAGGCATTTTGATAAAACCGCACCTGCCGTCATACGGCTCAATCATGCGAAAAATGCGGCCCGTTACATGGTTATCATCCTTATAAACTCGGTAATTATGGCGGGGCTTTTGGGCGGTATCATGCAAGCAGTGGGTGTGGGCGAGTTATTTTCCATGGGGACGCTGATGGTGCTGCTTAATAATTTTGTATTTTGTATGGTGCTGGGCATACCCATTATTGTTTTTATAACTATATTGAGGCTTAAAACCACTCAAAGCGGGCTTTCGTTGAACGAGAAGATGGTGCTTATGTTCATGCTGCTTCGCGTATTTTCAGCCGCGCTGACTGGTGTTATCGCCTACACGGAATTATCCCAGGCCATCGAAGACCCACTTATGATGTGGAACCGGATTTTTCTGTATATCGCGGGGGATGTATTTATCTTTTATATAATCACGGCTGTATTTTTGTGGTATTGCGAGAAAAATATCGCCCTTCCGGTGGAAACAATTTCGGGAATCGCGAAAAACTATGTAAGCCAAGAATGTGGAAAAAAGGACAGCCAAGCGGTGGTTGCGGAGTTTGAAAGCCTAACCCGCAGCCGAAGTGAAACGGGTATTTTAGCAGAAGCTTTTAAAACCATGGTTCTGGATTTGGATGCCTATATCAAAAACCTAACTGCGGTTACAGCGGAAAAAGAGCGGATAGGCGCGGAGCTGGATGTGGCAACCCATATTCAGGCAAGTATGCTGCCCCGCAAATTCCCCGCGTTTCCCGGGCGCAACGAGTTTGATATTTTCGCATCTATGAAGCCGGCTAAAGAAGTAGGCGGGGATTTTTACGACTTTTTTATGGTGGACGAGGATACCCTGGCCGTCGTCATAGCGGACGTATCGGGCAAGGGCGTACCGGCCGCGCTGTTTATGGTCATTGCCAAAACCCTGATTAAAAATACTTCGCAGCAAGGAAAAAGCCCTAAGGAAATTTTTGAAACCGTGAATAACCTGCTTTGCGAAAATAACGACGCCAGCATGTTTGTCACGGCGTTTTACGGACATCTTCACATATCCACAGGGCGGTTCACATTTGTAAACGCCGGGCATAATCCCCCGATTATCTTAAAAAACGGGAAATTTGACTGGCTAAAGCAAAAAGCGGGGTTTGTGCTTGCAATAATGGAGGACATGGCCTACATACAGCATGAAATAACCCTTGAGGTAGGCGACGAACTGTTCCTGTATACAGACGGTATCGTGGAGGCTATGAACAACGAAGAGGAATTGTTCGGGGATGACCGCCTGTATGACGCTATGCAGGAATACCGTGGCTTGACCCTTCATGAATTGGCCGAGTCCGTAAACCGTGAGGTTGATAAGTTTGAAGATGGTGCGGAACAAGCCGACGATATCACGATGCTAGTCCTACGATACAAGGGCATGACATTGAGCTAGTTAGGCATCTGATTCGTATTAATACATGAAAAAGGAGGGAGTGCACTATGACTATTTACAATATCATCGACATCATAATCCTAGGGGTTCTTGCCGGCTTTGCCTTTCAGGGGCTCAAAAGAGGCATGGTGATGTCCATTGCCGGGGGACTTACCTTGGTAGTTGCGATTATAGGCGCGAATATAGCCGCCGACAACTTCGCGCCCCAGTTGGAGAGCCTCATCAGGCCGTTGTTCAGCGACATGTCAGATTTAAATATCGACGCGCACATACCCGCTTTCCCGTGGGCTCAAAGCGGCGCGCTGGTGGAAACGACCGCACGGTTTTTTACATTTATCTTTGCCTTTTTAGGCATCACACTCGCGCTGTATTATGCCTCGCGGCTTCTGGATACCGTGGTTAAGTTGCCTATATTGAATATGTTTAACAGGCTTGGGGGCCTTTTTGGCGGAGTGATTTTTGGCGGGGCCGTAGTTTGGCTGGGTGTATATGTTGTTCGATACTTTGGCTTCTTAGGGCCGGGCATAGTTGGAAACACAAGATTGCTAAGCTTCGTGTTTTCAATGATGCCATAAACACATTGGAAAATGAGCTACACCACCGTCTAATCCGTATAAAAAATAAAGGAGGAATTACACATGGCAACCACATTTATGGCGTACCAAGACCAGAACCCAGAAGGGAACGAGCGCGTGAGCTTCGATTCTTTTGTAGAAAAGTTCCGTTACGGCAAATTGGATAAACATGAACTTGAATTCGGGCTGGACATGTACAAGGAAAACTTCGATGCGAATATGGATTTCAACCAAATCTATATAGACGGCCAATCCGTCGCGGACACCTGTGCATATAAACTAAAAGGCATCACAAACGACAACGAAAGAAACCAGCACATGAAGTGCTATGTTGTGGCGTCGGCATTGGAGCGCAATGCCCGCATAGAAGTCGTAACCCCGGACGAGAAGGGCCGCCCCCAAATCTCCCCCGTACACACAGAAACAGACGAGCCGGCTCCAAAAAAGTCTTTCTTCCGCAGATGGGGCGAGAAACTGGGGCTGATGAAGCCTAAGCTGTCCGAACAGGAGAAATATGAAAAGGACTATGTAAACTACGACCCGCAGCGCGAAAGCCGCCAGCAAACCATCCTGCAAGACCTTCAGGAAAAAAGCGATGCCAAAAAAAATCTGCAACCCCAAAAAGATAAAATCATCAAAGAGAACGTGGCGTATTCCAAAGTAATATCGGATGGCATTGAACACGACCGGAAGGAACTTTGCGACGCGCTCTTTGGCCCATTCAGCAACGGCGGTAGCGGGGCAGACCTGAACATGAAAGTCGGCGGCCATGTGCGCTATCCAAGATCCGGTGTAAGCATTGGCATAGCTTATTTGTTCAACGCAGGCCACAGCTTCGAGGACATTCTCAACCCGGCCAAGCTGAAGGACGAAAAAGCAACCGTGGGCAACATGATTATAAATTTGGCAAAAGAGGACGCAAGCGGCGACGAATTTCGTGTGGGGCTGGCCAGGGCCGAGATGTCCAAACTGCACAAAAACTTTGCCATGAACTACGAGCAGCTTCCGGTTCAAAATATAGACTACTCCAATTTGAAGGATGTTTCCGAAAATTACAGGGAGATTCACTGCCGGGGCATGGTGGCTTGCGACATGTGGCAGGAGTTCACCAGAGTGAAGGATGAGATGAAAAAGGACATTGGGGACAAAGAGGTTGAACGTCTGCAAACCGGCCTTGGTATAGCCGGACACCTGTACACCGTGCCGTTAAAGGGTGCTTCTCTCTTCGAGATAAGCGAAAAAACCTTGGACGACAAAAGCAGTACAAAAACCCTGGAAGAATTGGTTGTAGACGGGATGACTTACCTCCACGGGCGCAAGGGAGCAGACAAAGCATTTTCCAAGGCCAATCTCGTCAAAGACCTGTTTAACCCGGAAGCAGACAAAATGGCGGAGAACGCCTACATGCAAAAAACGGAGGCCAATCGTATTCTTGGCGCAAGCGGCAAGACCTACGAGAAAAAACTGGCGCAAATGACAGAAGCCGTAATGCTTGGTGTAGAGATTCTTGATTACAACGGCGAAACCTATGAGACTAAACCGCAATTTTACAAGCTTGACAATCCCTTTGACGCGCCGGGCAAGTCGGACACGTCCCAGAAGGTTAACGCCGACACCTGGGAAACCGGCCCAAGTAAACAGCCAAAAGAAATAAAGAATAGCAGCGTCGTACAAAAATCCATTAACGAACCGTCCATCAAAAAGAGAAAATAAGGGAGGCTTACCATGAAAACAGGATTTCAGCAATTTCATACAGGCGGAGGCGGCAACTGTGTGTTTTTCTCAACGGCAAAGCAGTTGAGCGATGCAACCCACGACGCTATCCGCGATAAACTCCATAACACTGGCAAGGAACAGTTGCACGAAAAGGCCCAGGAGATGATAGAAAAACAATTTAGTGCTGGCGGCCTTGTGAACGTATTGGTCAACCCGGAGCTGAGGGATTACGATTTCACGGGGCCGGGCGCGGGCGAGCAAATTGTAAACAAACTTCTCAATTCCCCAAAGACCGACATGAGCAATATGCTCTGTATGCGCCTCTTGATGGAGATGTCATTTCCGGGCAAGGGCTATCTTGGAAAAGACAGAACAAACAATGGAAGTGCTTCGATTTATACACCCATAACAGGCACTTATCCGGAGGATGTGATGGGACTGCTAAGCGGGTTAGCCCCCGGAGAACCCGTGCCGTCGATTCTCTCCGTGGCGTATATGGGCAAGATGGGCGACGGGAGGTCTGTGTATGATGCGAAAACCTGCCGGCTGGATAGTAGCGGCAAAGTCCAAACTAAAATCGGCAGATTGGATGCCCCGTCGGACGATGACGTAAAGAATTTCCTGAAAGCCAACGGGGACGACGGCAAAAACCTTTTGGGGCTAAGGGGCGAAGGTAAGCATTGCAAGGCGTATGTCAACCAGGATATTAAGCACGACCCCTCACAGCCCAACGCATGTTCAAAATTGAAGGAAGTCCACAGCGAATCAAGAACATACTCCGCTTTTAGTATTGTCAAAAACTTCCTTCCAACTGTCGTCCATTCCATAGGAAGCGCGATTTCCCGCTGGATGCGGCCCGCACCTCCGTCAAGCCAACAGCCCGTGGAAGAAGTTGTTGAAAAGGACTCTCGCAAAAAAGACGGGCTTAAAAAAGACGGGCCCGAAAACGAAAAAAATAAATCCCTTAGCAACGAGATGAAAAACGACGGCATTAAAATTGTGGACGATGGCTTTAACCTTGTGGACGACGACTTTGATCGTGTGGACAACGGCACTAAACTTGTGGATGATGGCTTTAGCCTTGTGGACGACGACTTTGATCGTGTGGACGACGGCATTAAAATTGTGGACGATGGCTTTAACCTTGTGGACAACGACTTCGCCTTGCCGGACGCGCTTAAAGTCAAGCCCAGGCAACCCGAACACGGCAACGGGCAGCAAATTAATGCCAACACATGGCAGCTGGAGACGGAGTCCAAGAGTTCACCGTCAAAAGGCAAAGGAAGTTTCAGTAGCGGGCAACAACCCATAGGCAATCAGGTGAAACAAAAGTCTGAAAAAGGGCCTGGTTTGACTAACAATTAAGGGAGGCATTGACTATGGCAACTTTTGAAGCGAAAGCTCCTTCGCGTTCGCTTGTACGCGGCGGCGATTTTACGGCCGCCTTCAACTCCAAAGCCATGGCTGCGGATGAGCTTGAATACGGAGTAAAAACCTTTGACAAAAATTTGCGCCCGGATTTTAACAATATCTATGTAAACGGCAAGTCCGTTTCGGATATTTGCGCGAAAGAAATACGCGGCATGAAAGACGAAGCCCAGAAAGCAAACCATATGAAGTGCTTTGTCACGGCTAAGGCGATGGAGCGCAAGAGCCGCATAGACATTGTGACCCCGGGCGAGAGTGTCCCCACGGTTGAGTCTCTGCACGCAAAGGTGACGAACGAGCCTAAAAAAAATATCTTTCGCAGGTTTGGCGAGTGGGCAGGGTTTCTTACGCGAAAGCCGACGAAGCAGGAGCAGTATGAAAAAGATTTTGTAGAAAACGACCCGGAACGTGAAACCCGCCAGACGGCTATCCAGCGCGATATCAATAAAAAGGAAGCAATGCGCGAGAACCTAGAGTATTCCAAAACAATCGCAGACGGCATCATGCGCGACCGCAAAGCACTTGGCAAGGCCTTCTTTGGCGACATAGGCAACCAGTCGGGCTTTACCTTTACTGAAGATTTAAAATACGGCCCCCATATCTCCCATGTGCGCAGCGGGGTGGATATAGGCATTGCGTACCTGTTCAGCCAAGGCCACACCTTTGAGGAAATCATGAACCCGGATAAGCTACAGGACAAAAAGGCCGCCGTCGGGAAGGACATTATGCAGTGGGCGACGGACAATCTCAGCGGTGACCCCAAGCTCGTGGAAGAATCAAGGGGAAAACTCGCTGACGTATACAGGGGGTTTGCCGAAAAATTCCAGGGCCTTGAATCCCTTAAGATAAACCACGCCAGCACAAAGGAGATTTCCGAAAATTACAGGGAAATCCACGGCCGCGGGTTTGTGGCTCATGACATCAGCCAAGAGTTTAAATATGTAAAAGACATAGTAGCGAAGCAGGTAGGTGATGACAAATACAGTGATTTAATCAATTTAATCGGCGCGTCGGGAGAGCTGTACGGTACCCTTGAGACTGCCGACAGGGCCCACGAAATAGCCTCCGGTGCGGAGAAGGAGAGAATGATTAACAAAGGCTTGGTCTACCTTCACGCCCGCGACGGTGTTCATGAGGTGCTTAGCAGCGTCAACAAGCTTAGTGACTTAACCCATGGCAAATCAGAACGCGAAATAAACGATGAAATCCTGGACCCCTTCATCAGCAATAAAAGAGCTGAAGTAGTAGAGTTTACCGCGGATAATTTCAAACGCCACAAAAAGAACCTCAGGGACGCCATCATGCTTGGTGTGAATATTTTTACCCAATCGCCGTCACGCGATGGGGCAGGTAACGAGTTCAACGCCGATTTTTCCAAAATCCAAAAGGCCATTGACAATTACAAAAAAGAGCCGAAAAGCCAAGGTCCAAACACCAACGAGAATATTGATTTTGACAAGTGGCATCCGGACCCAAGCAAGCAGCCAAAAGAAAGAGTAAATTTCAGCGGGCAAAATTCAATGGGCAAGCAGGAACAGCAAAAGTCAAACGACGGGCCGGTTTTTAATTAATCGGAAGGGAGTCGCAAGCAAAAGCCTACATTAAAAAAATCCAACGACGGGCCGGATTTGCACTAGGGGGGACGTAAAAAATTTTAACTAATTTTAAGGGAGAGTGTCGCGATGGCGGAAAGAAGTGGGCTTAGAAAATTTTTGACAAACAACGTGTTGGGGCGACTTATTGAAAAAGAAATAGACGAGTTTAATTTGCAACGGGCACTGGGGGCCCGCAACAAAGCGGCAAAAGACATGCTGGGTTTATATGACACCCACATGCAAAAAGCCGATGAAGCAGTCAAGAAACGGGAGATAAGCGACGAGAGGGAATTAGCATACGAGACGAAAATGACAAAACTCGCCTTCACCCATGACTTGCATGAAGACCAAAGGAATTATTCCAGGTTGCATGTCAAGTTTCGCAACCATTTTAGCGCAATGGATGCAAACGACAAGACAGTCAAAGAAATCATGGAAAGGCAAGAGGAGTACATTGGCTTAAACGCCAGAGGCTCGCAATTTAGCAGCTTGAGTTCCGAGGGGCTGAAAAAAGTCATAATGAAGGGCTCTCAAGGCTTTGGCGCAAGGCTTGGGCGGTGGCTTAGCGGCCGCAATGACGAGCGAGTCCAAGAAGAAGGTCAAAAAGATTATGAACGCGGTTTAAACGCTTATTTTACCGATGCGGACAAGGAAAATGTTTTGAAGCTGCAACAAGATAAAGAACAAATACTCACGGGCAAGTTAAGCATAAATGACTCACTAGAGAAGAACGCAAACAAAGATAATTACCTGCTCCCCTTTGACAAAGAGCATCTGGATTTGGCCGTGAAACAAATGAGCATGGATCATGGGCCAAGGGGGCAAGGCAATTTAAGGTATGCCAGTGAGATTGACGTTGCAATGGAAGCAGCAAGAAACGTCCAAAAGCAAGCTGAATTAGAGATTCAGGAAAAGGCAAGGCAAGCCGAATTAGAGGCTCAGGAAAAGGTAAGGCAAGCCGAATTGGAGGCGAAGGAGCGGGCCAGGCTTAAAGAAGCAGTGGAAATACCGCCTGCCAACACCATGCGCGAAAAGCATGACAGGGAGTTTTTCCCGCAATATTACAACGAGGACGGCAAGTTTTACGCCAATCAGCTTGAGAAGGACATAAGCAAAGCGGACAAATTAGGTGTCAAGGGGCTTGAGAACAGGGAAACCCGTGCCAGTCTTGCGCAAATGTATATGTTCTCCCAGGGCGATTCCATTGAGCAAATTTATGGAGACTCCAAAGAGTCCCAAGACATGCGCGCAAAACGCGGCGCGGAAATTTCGGATATGATTATCAACGAGCCGGGGCAACTCAGCGGGATATTTTATAAATTCAGCTCAAAACTTGCCGACGCCAAAATACCCGACATGACCACCGATGCCGCGCTTTGCAAAAATATACAGCAAATAGACTTTTATCATAGCTCGGCCTCCAATTTTGAAAAAATGCTGAACACGAGCGAATACACACCGGACAACCAAGATAAACAATTCTCAACTTATGCTTTTTATAGCCTCTTCCAGGACGGCGACTCCCAAAAAATCTCCAACGCCCTTGATGCGTGTCAGGCACTGTCCGGAATCGGCTATGAATCGCGTATGGAAATGTGGCAAAGCGGCGGATACTCACCAACTACAAAGGACAGTATGACAGATGAGCAGCGGATTGACGCAATAATTTGCGGAAAATTGTTTGATGCCAATTACATGAAAAGCTATTTCCCACCGGGAGCTGACTGGAATTCTCCGTCGAACCTCAAAAATCTGGTCAACGAAATGAAGGATTCTTCAATTAACTATCTGAAAGACAATGCAGCCGGAAATGATAACTACTACAAAGACCAGATGGTGGATTCTGTGAAAGGCATTTCAAAAGAGGACATCGCCCAAATTATGGACTCCTTTATCCAAAAACCTGTATCACAGCCACTAAATTTTGAAAATATGCTTGGAAATGAAAATACCAGCAAAGGCTTCGACCAAGCCTCCAAAAGAAAAAGCACCTCCGTCGCGCCGCCCACCAATGAGATAAAACAGGACGGACCCAACTTGTAGTAATTGGACAAAACATGTAAAGGAGCTGTTTGATATGGCAGTCACAGCCAATCCCGCGCCGGATTCTTTTCAGGCTAATTTAAACTGGACCGCAGCCCCAGAAAATCTATCGAAAAAGCTGGAGACAACCGGCTTTAGTGATACGGAGCTTACTAACGCGATAAAAACCTTTGACGCCAATTTAAGCCCCAACTTTGATGACATCTATATAGACGGCAAGCCCGTTTCGGACCTTTGCAAAAACAAAACAGCCGACTATATGAAGTGCTTTGTCACGGCGGCGGCGATGGGACGCAAGAGCCACATAGACCGTGTGGTTCCCGGCGAAGACGGCCAGCCAAAAATCGTGCCAATGCACGCAAAGGTTCAGGGCGACCCCGAGCCTAAGAAGCCGTCATTTTTCTCCCGTCGCTGGTTTAGGGAGAAGCTTGGGCTGGCCAAGCCGCCCCTTACGAGCCAGGAGCAATACGAAAAAGACATAGTAAACAACGACCCAGACCGCGAAAGCCGCAATGCAGCCATCATTCATGATGCCAAGAAAAAGGAAAAACTCCGGGAGAACCTGGAGCATTCAAAAACAGTTGCCAACGGCATTGATAATGACCGCCGCGCCCTTGCCAGGGCCCTTTTCGGCACCCTTGGCGACAATGACTTTGGCCCTAATCTGGGCGTGAATCCCGGCCCTCATGTAAGCTCCAATCGAAGTGGGATAAACATTTGTATAGCCAATTTGTATAACCAAGGCCACAGCTTTGAGGACATTTTAGACCCCAATAAGCTTAAAGAGGAAAAATCCATCGTGGGCGCGAATTTCATGGCCATGGCACATGACAACGCAAGCGGCGAGGAGAGTAGTGTGGAACACTCCAGACGCGCAGTGGCCGGCATTCTCAAAACATTTGCCGAAAAATATGCCGAGCTGCCTATCCAAAACATAGATTACACCAGCATGAAGGACATCGCCGGCAATTACAGGAGCCTGCATTGCCGCGGCTGGGTATCCTTTGACCTCAGCCAGGAATGTGAGAGGGATGGGGTAAAGGAAATAATTCAAACGCAACTGGGGGATAAGTTTGACCACATCCACTCCACTATCGGAGGTGTCTCTCAGCTATATAACCAGACGGAATACGCCGGCAACGCGTATAAAGTTCACAACGGAGATGTAGAAAACGATACCGTGTCACTTGGAATGCAATTCCTTAATACCAATGACCAAATAAACTCAACTCTTTCCAACGCGCAAACCGTGGGTGGCGTTTACAAGCAAATCAAAGAAGCCGGACTATTGGAGATATTAAAGAGTATTTACGTGCAAGGGGCGGAACTTAACATAATGCTTTCAAGGAATCCGGACATGCGAGAAAAGGCTTGTGAGGCGTTAATGCTTGGTGTAGATGTTGTAACCATCGAGAAAACAGAAAAGGGGAACAAATACGGAACCTTTTTCCCCGCAATAGACATAGAGATTGACTATTACAAGCCAACCACGGAAGCGCAAGTCATACCCAAGGAAGAAGCCGCCAAAATCGTCGAAAGTTTTCAAGGTATGGCAAAGGAGCGGGCGGATTGGCTGGACAATATGCCCTCCACCCTTGACAAAGACTTTTTTCCGCATTTATACGAAAACGGCAAACTTGACTCAAAAAGAGAAAGCTCAATGAAGGCTGATAATATGGGCGGCCTTGGCACGCTGGACCGTAACGGAAGCCGAATCAGCCTTGCACAAATGTATATGCTATCAAAGGGCGACAGCTTGGATGACATGTACGAGAATACACAAACAGCGCGGGACCTGCGCCAACAGCGCGGCAAAGAGCTGATGGGGATACTCAAGTCCCAAGACCCGGAAAAAATGGGGGAAATGTTTGCGGATATTGGCAAATCGCTGGCCGATTTCCCTGTGCCGGATGTGACCTCCGACGCGGCCATATACAAAAACATGCGTCAAGTCAATTTTATTACCAACGCCGGTATAAACTTTAATCAAATCATGAACGCGAGACCGGATGGCAACACTGATTACACCCCGGTAGAGCAGGCATATCGCAATAATATGACGCAAAAAGATTGGCTCCGGGCCGATACCGCAGTCATGGCGGCGCAAGCGTTAAAAGCCAACGGCGTCACAGCCCGCATTGATGTTATGGGAAAAGGCGAGTACACCTTGTCTCCCAAAGAAGACGGGAATGCTTCTGATTCTTCCTACAGTTTCAACAGGCAACGGGTAGAGGCTATAGAATACTCAAACAGAAAGGATTTTATCAAAGCCAATTACAAGCCGGGAACAAAATTGGGCGACTGTGGGCAACTTTTGGAAAAAAGCAACAAGGTAATGACTCCCATGATACAAAAAAGGGGAATGGAAGACCCGGGAATCCTTCAAAAAGAGCTCTCCGGCACCATAACAAACGATGAAATCCGGCAAATCCAAAAGCAAGTGCCCGGCCTACAGCCCGTGGCTCTACAGCGGGCAGGGACACTCACCAATGTGAATGATTTGGGCGGCAACCAGCGCGATAACGAACCCCAAAACCGAATATCGCCACCCGAAGTCTTTAACTTTCAACGTCGGCAACGCCAGCGGCCGGCATCGGCAAAATCCCCAGGTCAATCATTGTAAGCAAGAAAAAAATAAACGCATAGGAGGTTACTATGAAAGAGTTACACATCGAGGCAAAAGCCGACAACATTGATGCGGTGCTGGACCACATCTACAGCCAGATAGGGAACTGCTCCGAAATGTTGAAAAATCAAATAGGGGTAGCTGTTGACGAAATTTTTTCCAATGTCGCAAACTACGCCTACAACCCCAAAGTGGGCAAGGTGCTTATACGTGTTTCCGTTGGCGATGACATCTCCATCGAGTTTGAGGACGGCGGAATAGCCTACGACCCCCTTGCCCTAGAAACCCCAGACATATCGCTGCCGGTGGAGGACCGGAAAATAGGGGGGCTTGGAGTCCATATCGTAAAAAATATCATGGATTCGGCTACTTACCGACGCGAAAACAACAAGAACATACTGGTAATCAAGAAAAGCATAAGTTCTTGAGCTACAAACCGCTAAATGGCGTATAAAACTATGTAAACAATCCGCGCCCAACGCGGTTTAACTTGAAGGGAGACGAGAAATATGGCGGCATCAGAAGGACTATCTAAATTAGGCAGTTTTTTCAACGATATTGCAATTTTCTTCACCTTGATACCCATGACGATGATGGGGTACAGGGTGGTAAAAACAGCGGACGGCCAGTCCAACATGTATGAGAAGATGTGTTCCGAGAATCAGCAGCAACGGCAGCAACAGCAACAGCAGCAGCCGAAAGACAACCCATATGCCATGGCGATGCAAATGCTTGCCAGCATGATGCAACAAAAAACAAACCCAGACCCCGGGCTTGCGCAACAGGTTTCCAGCTTGCAGGCCGAAAATCAGAAGCTGGTGGCCTATATAAACAGTATAGCGGCTATGCAGCAGCGTGTGCAAAATCCGAATTCGCTCATAGGCCAAAGTATTAACAATAGGGCCAACGATTTTAACCAAAAGGCCGGGGAAACGGTGCAGCGCACCAATGAGCAAACCAACGTTAGCCCCGATGACATAAAAAAAGTTTATGTGCTACAGAAAAATGAAAAAAAGGTCAGCGAAAGCAATATGTCCATGAACGACGTATCACAATTGCTTGAAAAGGGTGCGGCTGTTCTTGTCCTTACCCCAGAGCAGGAAAAGCAGACTATGCAAAAGTTTGACGAGGACTTGAAAAATCTCCAAAAGCCTGCAACGGAAGCAAAGACGGCCACAGAGCCCGAAAAGAAGGAACCGGCCAATGAAGAGAAGAAGGCACTGACGGAAGAGAAGACAGCAACGACAGAAGAGAAGACAGCACCGACAGAAGAGAAGACAGCACCGACAGAAGAGAAGAAGGCACTGACGGAAGAGAAGACAGCACCGACAGAAGAGAAGAAGGCACTGACAGAAGAGAAGAAGGCATTGACGGAAGAGAAGAAGGCACCGACGGAAGAAAAGAAAAACGAGCAACTGAAAAATGAAGCACCCAAAGGGCCGTCAATGGCTGAAGTAAGAGAGACGAAAAAAGTCGCCTCCGACGCGTCTGAACGGTTAAAAGCCAATGTTGACAAGCAAATAAATTCGGTGCCGGAGCCATCCTCTGCCGTCAGAGGAATTACCGGAGCATCTGTCAGAGACAAGTTAATGAGGCAGGAAAAAATCCCCGGTGACGGCAACTGCTTATACCATTCAATTTTGCGCGCCGGCGGAATAGGCGATTGCAACCGCCAAAGCAGCACAATGGCAGATGTCACTAATCTGCGTAAGCAAACCCTGGACTGGATATCCAACCCGGAAAACGACAAAGCAATAGAAAATATGCTTGAAAACGCAAACTTGAACCAATTGACGGCATTAGAGATACAAGGAAGGTCAGCAGAGTTCGATGTCCTGTCCAAGGATGACTTAATCAAGAAAATCGGCACTACAAGCGACTGGAACGGTGCATTAGGCGATGTAGCCCCCCAAGTTATCGCCCAAGCCCTGGGCAGAGAAGTTAATATCCAAGGGTTTTCTCCGGGCAATGCGGACTATTATGGCGTGACCTTGGGGCAGCAGAAAGATAAGAGCACTGGTAATATCACCATTTACAGAGTCGGCGACCACTTCGAAATCAACAAAGATGTTGCCGACAAAATGAATAAAAGTATGTATCCGCAAGCATTCAACCAATATCAGGAAAAACAGAAAAAGCCTGTTACCATGGATGATATGAACAAAACTTATTCAGAGCCCAACAAAAGCGTCCTAAAGAGCGACGCAAAAGGAGGCCCCTCCGCCAAGCCAAAGGAAAACGGGATGGCGAAAAAGGCAGATGACAAAGCCCTGCAAAAAGAACCCCCTATAAAAGACGCGCTTGTGCCCAAAGGGCCGTCTAAAAGCAAAAAACCCAAGCAATAAGAAAGAGAATGCAATAAAATAGAATGAAGGTGATTGTCAATGGCATCAAGAGCTGAGGAAAAATTCGCTAAGTCCCAGTATGACAAAATTAATAAGCTTTTAAACGACAAGCCCAAAAAACAACAGTTGTGCACGCCGGATGACGCGGCAAGGTTTGATGAGATGTTTACCGCCACCGTCCCTGCTACGGATTTCATCGGCAAGCTACAAAATGCGCGGGCACGTGATGAAAACGGCTATACGTCCCAAGTGAATGCATATAAAAGTGCGAAAAATGGGGACCCCATTGCCTTTGACGCCCTAGACCCCGTCTTGAAAAATGTGCTGGCTACATTAAAAATGAAAGAGCTTATGGATAAGAAAACCCTTGAAAACCCGAATCAGCTTCTTCAGCTGCCGCCGGAGGATAAGGCCATACGCTTGGGATTAAGCCGTGCGATGGCTACAAAGGGTGGTTTTGCAGGCAAGGGCGAGCAATTTTTCGAAGATGCTATGGAGCAAAGGCGCAGATTGCTTAGCGAAGAAGAAATGAAGGGTATAGAGGACGACTTTCTTCGTTCCCCAACAGACGAAGCTAAAAAATTGCGCAACACAATGGTCGAGCAATCTGGCGGCCAAAAAATACCCTTGTCGCAGGCATATACTAATGCTCTTGCCGGCGTATATTCGTCATGGGCGAATTTGCCCCCCTATTTGCAGGATGTTATTTCCACTAAAAAGATGAACCAAGAAAAGGCAAACGGCAATTTCAGCAGCCCTGAAAAAACTGAAAGCCTTAATGCCCATGACCCGGCACTTAGACTGGGGCTAAACTTGGCGGGCAATACCCCGGGCGGCTTCGACGGTAAAAATAAGGAATTTTTCAAGAACGCCGATGCCAAGATGACTCAAAAGGTGTTTGAGAAAACATTTGAGCCTGCCACAAAGGAAGGTGCGATTCTGGCTGATAAACCGGAACCCCTCTCCAGCTTTTGGAAATCCCCGCTCAAATGGATACAAAATCATACTATTTTCAGAAAAAGTATACTTAAAGAATCACAGGAATCTAAAAACGATATGCTTGCCCGCAACGAATACTCTCAGCGCGTCATGCTTAAGATGATGTACGCCGGGCAGATAGGCGACCCAAAGATTATTGACGACAAAAAAGAAAAAGACAGTTTCGCGCCAAACATCTCTGATATGTTTACCACAGGCGTCCGCACAGGCATTATTCTGCCAGGCACCAACGCATTAGAAAGCGAGCAGGCAATAGAAGCCATATACGGGCCAAATCGTGGTCAGGATTTGGGTAATGTTAAGCGGCTGGCTGCTACTCACGGCGTTAAGCGGCCAAGTTTGGACGGCAAAGAACCGTACGAAGAGCTTAAATTAAAAGGCCCCGGCCTAGATAACCCGAATCTTAGCGCGCTTCGCAATCAATACGGGATTAATATCGCGGCGGGTGGCTTAGGCAACAAAGGTACGGACAACAAGACAATTAAAAACAAAGGCAACTGCGGGCATCTGTATTCCCATATCGCGGCGGGAGACAATAACAATAAAGGCGTGCTACTGGTGGGCCTTGAAAGCGACGCGCCCGGCAAGGGCAACTATGAGGGGCATACGCACTCAAGTGCCGCTATCTCAGAAACTACCTCTTGCTTCGGCACACAAAAAACGTCCACGGTAGGCGATAAATACGGCGGACGAGTAATAGACGCAAGCGGTGTAAATGTCAAGGAATTTACCCAAAAGATGAATACTCTTGACGAATACATGAAGAAAAACTATGAGGCCGCCAGAGACACCACAAACCCGGGCAAGCAAAAGCAGGCCAAGGAAAATATCAAAAACCTGACGTCTTTTATTACAGAGAAGCAAAAGACGAAGGATGATGTGCAAAAATTTGAAGCCCTTGTCAAAGAAGGCAAGGATATTCCAACCCCGGCAAAAATAAAATCAATGTCAATTGATGACATCCAAAAGCCTACGCCAAACAAAGAGTCGAAAAAGGCCCTGAACGGAATACACATGAACAATGAACAGTTAAACAACGAGTACAAAAATATCACTAAAAGCAATGACTCCAACGCGCCGAAACTGCCAGCAAAGGGACCCTCCAACGCGCCGAAGCTGCCAGCAAAGGGACCCTCCAACGCACCGAAACCCCCACCAAAGGGACCCTCCAACGCACCGAAACCCCCACCAAAGGGACCCTCCAACGCGCCGGAACCGCCAGCAAAGGGAACCTCCAACGCGCCGAAACCGCCAGCAAAGCCCCCGAGAATGTCTGGCGGCAGAAGCAACTTCAACTAACTTCCGGTGGAATTTACCGGCAAACGAAAGGAGCAGCCCCATTATGCCTATGCAAAATCCGTTTAACGCAATCGGCAATTTTTTCAAATCGGCGTACAACGATATATTGGCGGGGGGTGCTGAGTGGCAGCTGCAAAGGGCCATTTCGGAGCGTGACAGAGCCGCCAGAGATTTTAAGGCACTAAACGACGTGGAAATGCGTAAATTTGACAGCGTGAATCAGAGCAAATCGCCTTTTGATATAGCCATGGAAAAATACGCGCATCGCATAAAAACAAAACAGGCGCAAAACCCAGCCACGGATTATGAGAAGGTGACTGCTACGTTAAATAGCAGAAGCGAAACGGTTAAAATGCTATCAGAAAAAATAGCAGGGCTTAGGGGCGATAAAGACCAAAGTAACGTAAGTGCCAAAAATTATGAAGGACGCGGCTTATTAGCGGCACTAGGGCGGAGATATTTTGGCCGTTCTTCGGACGGCGACCGAGCCCGAGACGCTTCCGTTTATGACAATCTGGTTGGGGAAGAGGGCATTGGCCAAGAGGAAAAGAGATTTTGGAAGCTAAAGCAGAAGGAGGGGCAAATACGCAAAGATATTTTGAGTGTAGATGCAACACTTAGGTTGGGGGATACTGGAGTCCGGGCCGAATGAAATCGGAAAAATGCTTGCAGGCATAAGCAAAAAGCTGGCTGATTCCTCCATTCCCGATATGTCTTCTGACTTGGCGATTTATAAGAATATGTATGAAATTGATTTTTACAGCAAAGCCGGGTTAAATTTTCGCAAAATGATGCCTTTTGTCGAAGAGGATATAAATAAAAGGGAAAAATCTTTATGTTTATATAACTATTACAGCCAAAGTGACAGAAGAAGCGCGGAAAGATACGACAAAATTCTTTCAAATTGTGAAGCAATTTCTGCAAACGGCGTTACCGGGCGCATAGCTATGATGAGGAATGGTGCATACACACCCGGTGCCCCCCCGGCTTAATCTTATGATGCCCGAAGAGGTAGTACAGGCGATACATTACCCGAAAGCATTGCGCGGAAATCGAGGAGCAAGCCGAGGAACGAAAACGCAACATGATGGCGGCAATTCGCAAAAATCCCGCCAACCGAGTAACCGAGCGTGACAAAGCACAAGACCCGATGGCGTGGGTAGGAAGAATGAATAACTTTCAAGCGAGCGTACACGAAATAATATACGCAGACCATATTTACGCATAAATGGTCTACTGACCCCACTTTTGGGGGCAGTAGTAATGGGCGCAAATTTGCGCTCATTACAATTTACGGTGCGCCCAAAATTGGGCTTTCCGATTCAATCTGTCCAACTTTGGACTGATAAGGCACAGCTTATGGCTCGTGCCTTTTTTGATGTTCGCCCATCAGCTTGTCGGCTAAATTTTGCATTTCCGCAAGCCAACTTGCAAAATCCGCAAGGGGCATTTTTCGATTTCTAACCGCCGTTTTTCGTGTGATGCCCTCTTTGCGAAATTTTTTGAACTCGGCAGAAAACATCGCCGCTTTTTCGGGGTCGGCGTGTTTGCCTTTCTTCAACTTTTTTTCGCGATTGTACCAATAATAATATGCCGTGTCGTAAAGTTTGGTCGGCATATCATCTTTTGTGCGTTCGTCATATTCCTTTTTTGAGGTTGTGTCTTTCTTTTTACGGCACTCGTCCGAGCATAATTCATAATGACGGCTACGAGCAAGAAAATGTGTATTACAAATTTTGCATTGCCCGAAAACATAGCCCCATTCTTTGATTTTGTGCGTGTAGT
>Ga0209755_10002010_pt1 | contig 29163 bp, 28 predicted proteins | sample TergutCo191P1_FD_187301 | JGI IMG/M metagenome (GOLD analysis project Ga0209755, IMG submission 187301) | Cornitermes sp. P1 segment gut microbial communities from Petit-Saut dam, French Guiana - Co191P1 (SPAdes) (version 2) | ecosystem: Host-associated > Arthropoda: Insects > Digestive system...
AAGTAGTAGTTTAAAAACTAATTTATAAGGAGAGTTATATGGGAGCAATTGATCTGCCCAAATCCCCGAATGTATTCCATCCGGAGAAACCAAGCGCAGTCGGTTCACGCAATTCATTAGCCCAGGAATATCGTGATCAACAGGCTGAAGTAAACCTATTGTTGGAAGAGGAAACCAATAAGGTTATCCACCACCTGACAGCAAGGCTGCCGAAAGACGTTCTTGAGCGCCTTGATGTAATGGGCGGCTTAAAAGAAAAGCTGTTTAATTACTTCAACCAGAATTATCAGAACATGTTCAACCGTTACATGGTAACGAGTGAAGATGAGATGGTAAAGAAAGTCAGAAACTTCATCGACAAAGAAGAAACAAAAGTTCTGACACGGTACACACCGAAAGAAATTGCCGACCTTCTTGACGCCGTTGGCGGCGCCGATAAGTTCAACACAGGCGAAATTGAAAAATCCGTAGTTAATATGTACGGCCACTTACAGGGCCACATCCAGAGGGGTGTCAATGAACTTGAAACCCACACCAACAGCATCCTTCGTCAGAAAACAGACACCGGTGCTTTCGTCCGCGGCGAAAACGCGTATTCAATTGTAAAGTGCGCTTTCAAAGATAACATGGCGAAACCCAAAACAGTAAGCGATGTAAAACTCTCTGTCAACATTCTTGACTCAGAACTCATCAGCCCGATTTTCCATTATCAGGTTACTGTTGAATATCTCGTAAAAGACTTAATCGCGAAACACATCATCGACACAATCGACAAAATCATCGAACAGATTAAAGATGAAAGAATCGACAAGGGTCTTGAAGAACTTTCAGACGGCGAAATCATTTTCACAAAACTCAACAGAGTAGATTCATTAACAGATGATGATACCGAAAATGAAAAGTCAAAACGCTATACATTCATGGCTAAAAAGCTCATGGATAGGCTCACAGACCTCCGCGCCGAAATTGATCCTGAATCATTTGACGCTCTCAACATTCGTGAGAACATCAAAAAGATCATCGACATGGAAAATATCCGCAACCGCGGCTTCAACACAGCGATCAACTCAATCACAGCTATTCTTGATACTTCAAAGATGGGCTATCAGTACATCGAGAACCTCAAGAACGGCCGCGAAGTTATCATTCGTGAATATGAAGATACCGACGTTGCTAATCTCCCCGATGAACGCTATTCAATCAAACTTCGCTATTTTGACAACTCTCAGCTCATCGAAGACCGCAAGGCCTACGACGTAATGATTAAGAGCTTCGAAACCGAAGTACAGCATCTTTGGGATGTTCTTGAAGTAATCTATCAGGACAAAAAGAGCTTCTTTAAGGTTAATGACTTTGAAGATCTCGCCAAGAAAAACAGAACAAAGATCCGCAAGTCAATCAAAGACAAGAACGGCGAACCATGCTACGAAGACATCGCGAAGGTTTGGGACGAAATTTCCTTTATTAAATCAGCGGAAACCGAAGTCGAAAAATCAAATCGCACATATGTCTTTGAGAAAGACAGAATTCGCGCGCGCATTATTCTTATGCGCAACAAGATGAAGAAAATGTACGATTATCTGTATCCGGTCGAAAGACGCGTTATGGAAGACAGACTCCAGTGGCTCGAAAGAGAATATTTCAGGTTTGATTACATGATCAACCCCTACCATATTCAGCCGGGTCTCTTGCTTGACGTTGATATTACCTCAATTAAGAGGAAAAAGGTTACCCTCGACGCGATGGCGAACGTTCTTAACGAATTCCTCCATGGCGTTTCCAAAGGCTTCTCGGATGCCGCGTTCGCGTCATTCAGCCGCAGAAGGTCAACTGTTCGCGAAGACATTAACCAGTCTTTCGCGTCAATACCTGAAGAGGACGAAGCCGCTGTCGCGGCACCGGCTCCCAAGCCGCGTCCGGCAGCTATCGCAGCTCCCAAAGCAAAAGCAAAAGCCGCTCCAAAGAAAAAAGGCGTAGTTGATTCAAAAGCGAAAGCCAAGAAATCATCACGCGGCGGAGTAGCGGAACTATAAGCGCGAAGCGCTTAAGTGATTAAGCGACAAGGCGTGTTTACTAAGCGCCCCCGGATGAATATCTAGGGGCGCTTTTTTTCGTATATATAAAGGAGGCAATATGGCAGATAGTACTAATCTAGAAATGCTTTCTACCCGTAATGGATTTAACAGTGCGGTTAGACATATAAAAAAAACAATGGAAATTGCAGGAAACGCCGGTAACCTCGGCGATATTATTTATGAAATGGATGATGATGAATTAACAAGTAATAAAATTAGTTTGCTTTTAAGGATGTTACTGGTAGATAAACTTGGTTATAAGACCGCTTCTATAAACCTTCATGATACAGTTAAAGATCTTTCTGTTCTCGCGAAAGATTTTGGGAAATGGAATGGCGTCGACCTGGTTGCCGCTTATTATCACCCTGAATTGGGTTTGCTTATAGCGAATCCAAAAAACGCTGATGAGCTCGCTGGTTTTGGAGAACTTCGTAAACGAGAGCTTATGGTTGTTTACGCTGGTCTCCAGGGGAAAGAAGCAGACGAGAACTGTCAAAAAGCAGCCGAGCTTGCTCTAAGACTTTTTGAAGGTTCAAAGGTAACAGCTCCCACTTTTGTAACAAGAGGAAAATTTACTCCAAAGAAAGTTTCCAAACCAAAGAAAGCCGCCGAACCAAAACCCGCGAAGGCAAAAGCAGCTTCTAAAGGAAAGACCGCCGCTAAAGGTAAGACAGCGGCAGCGGCTCCCGCGAAGAAAACAGTTGTTCAGGTTCAATCTTCCGGCGGATCAAAGAAAATGACGCCAAGGTACGCGATTATTGTTCAGAATGAGCTTTTCCATAACGGAAATGTTGAAGCATGGAAGAGAATTATCGCAAGCTACAGGGCTAAAAACCCTCACCTTGATGTATATATTTATTACGAGAAGGAAAGAATATTAGACATCAATTCATTGTTTAAATGGGGTAAGGTAAAACATGGCACTGCTATCGAGATCGCCGTAGCCGGGGATCCGATTCAAGATGTGGCAAAATTGCAGCGTTATCTGGCTCAGGGCGCGAGTCATATGTTTGAAGCGTTCCTGAAGGGCCCTGTTAATTCAGTGCTTAAATTGTTCTAAATAAGGAAGTATATATGGACTCAAGAATACATTTTTTCAGTCAGAAGGATGTAATACCAACGAAAGTAAATCCAGAGTTATTGGGTATTCGCGGACGTCAGGCGAATGAATTCGCGGAACTTGGTTTTCCTATCCTTCCTGGCATTATTCTGGATACCGACATGGCGTCGGATTTGGATCCTAAATCAATTAAAAAAGATCTTAGTGATCTTCTGGGAAAATGCGCGAAGCTGGTAGGTAAAGGTTATGGGGACGCGGAAAATCCCATGCTCTTAAAAGTAATTATTTCTTCGAACATGGCAATTACAACTTACCCCGCGCTCCATAACTTTGGTCTTGTAAAACCTGTTTTGGATGGTTTTTCCAAATGGGTAGGTGAAGATTTTGCCACAAACGAGGTTTTATTCCTGATTAGCGGCATGATGATGATCGAAGAAAAGATAAAAGATCTTGAAGGCAAAACAAAAGAGAAAGAAGAAATATCAGAAAAATTAAAATTAATAAAAAGAATTTTGGGCATTAAAGGTCCTTCCAATGAACTCCATAAGGAAGATAAAACACCTCTCCCTAAAAAGAAAACCGCTAAGGAATACATGGATGAATATTCCAAATATTTCCCCAAAGGTTTCTTTGATGACGCGGAAAGCCAGCTGTTACTGACTCTCAGTGAAGTTTCCAGAATGCTAAAAATGGATGAACAGAATGATGACGACACAGCTATTATGATTCAACCGATGGTATACGGCAATTACGGTAAGGATTCCAGTTCCGGTCATTTCTTTACCCGCAATGTTGTAACAGGCGAGAGAAAACTCCAGGGCAGCTATTTTACAGGCAAGTTTAACGAAATAGGCGCTACAGGACACGAGATTAATAAAATTGATCCCTCCCACCTTAAACAGCTCGAAAAAATCGCGTGGACTCTGGAAGACAAGTTTAAAGAAATCCGCCAGGTTCGCTTTACTGTAGAAAACGGTAAGCTCTGGCTCATTGAACAGCGCCTTGTAGATCAAAAATCCACTCAGGCAGACCTTAAACTTTTACTTGATCTCGCGAAGAGAAAAATCGTGGATTCTTCTTATGTAATTAAGGCCATCGATCCAATTCGTCTTAATGAAATTCTGCACCCTGTAATTAATCCAAGCAGCGTAAAAAGCTTTAAGTCATGGAAGGGTGGAATCGCGGGAGCTCCGGGAGCGGCGATTGGTAAAGTTTATTTCAGCACGGACGGGCTTTTGGAAGCCAAGAGATTCGCGGCGCAGCATGGCGAAGACGATCGCTTTATATTGTGTCTTGAGTCATCTTTCGCGGAAGACGTAAAAGCAATCGAAGTGAGTACCGGCGTATTAACAGCGGAAGGCGGTTATTCCGCTCACGCGTCTGTAGTAGCGCGCCAGTACGGTAAGGTTTCGCTTGTTTCTCCTGTTTTAAAAATAAAGGGTAACAAAGCTACGCTTGGTGAATTTAGTTTCTCAGAAGGTGATTACATCACACTTGATGTTCCCTTCTACGGCGAATCTAAATTGTATCTTGGAGTGGCGGATTTAATCGAACCGGATCCAAAAGGTTCGGGGCTCCTTGACTTTATTGAGCTTTCAAAAACCTTTGTTAAAGATTTCCATGTACGCTGTAACGCCGATACTCCAAAGGACGCGGCTCTCTCTTTAAGCTTTGGCGCGGAAGGCGTAGGTCTTTGCCGCACAGAGCATATGTTCTTTAAGGAAGATCGCATTAACGTATTCCGCGATATGCTTATGTCTGATGATAAAAAAGAAAGACAGAAAGCGCTTAATAAATTACAGGTAATGCAGAGGGATGACTTCTACGGCATCATGAAGGTTATGAGCGGCAAGGAAGTTGTTATCCGTCTTTTAGATTCTCCTTTACATGAGTTTATGCCGCAGTCTAATGACAGTATTAATGATTATATTGCTCATGTTACAAAGGTAAAAGGAGAAAAACCGGCAAAGGCTGACATTGTCGCGCGTATCGACGCGTTACATGAGATGAATCCAATGCTTGGGCACAGGGGCTGTCGTATCGCGGTTTCGTATCCTGAAATCTACGCTATGCAGGTAAAAGCTATATTTGAAGCGACTTACAAACTGCGCTCGGAAAAAATTGACGCGCGCCCGGAAATTATGGTTCCAATCGTAATGAACGCGGCGGAATTAAAACTTATCGCTTACGGCAAAAAGATCGAAGGTTCCAATTATCTGGGTATTGTAGATATAGAAGAAACCTTACGCAAGGATTTAAAGGCGAAAGAAGTTGAGTACAAGATTGGCACCATGATAGAATTGCCCGCGGCAGCTCTTGGCGCCGCCGAGATCGCCAAGTACGGACGTTTCTTCAGCTTTGGCACTAACGACCTTACTCAAACTACATTGGGTATTTCCAGAGATGACTTTACAGCGTTTATGCCGGACTACACATTATTCGACCTTATAAATGGTAACCCGTTTAGTACATTAGACCCGCGCGTAAAAGAGCTTATCGCTCTTGCCGCGGATCGCGGACGCCAGACAAGACCGGATTTAGTTTGCGGTTTATGCGGCGAGCACGGCGCTAACCCCGAGAACGTACGCTTCTGTATGGACGCAGGGTTAAACTATGTTTCATGCTCTCCATACTCAGTGCCAATCGCGCTTCTCGCTGTCGCTCAAGTTGAGATTGAGAAAGCTGACGGCGCAAGTAAATAGAAAATGATTATCGCAAAGTAAGAAAAAGGCTGCTAAACGGCAGCCTTTTTTATTTAACTCTCTTTTAACAATTCTAACCAATTCTTAACAATACTCATTTAATCAAAAATTCATTTTTCTTTTATTTTTATATAACAATCATTTTATAACTTCTAATCATCTTATTGATAAAGGAGATAGAAATGAAATACAGATTCGCGATTATAGTTTTGCTTTTTATAGCATTACTTTTTGTAATTGCGTCCTCTTATACATGGGCGCAGAATTTACCCGGTAACATATGGACTTCGCCCCAGAGCGCTGCAACAGAGGGAAGATACCGCAGTAACGCGGATGATTTTATCCGTCCGGATACACATTCAGGCGTTAAATTTGATAAATGGTTTGGATTGGTCGCTTTTATGACAGATGGAAATTATAATCCTTTAGCGTCTATAGGATTCGCCGGTAAAGTAAATGACCTTTATATAAGCGCGTTCTATAGCGGTAATTTCTGGGCAGGAATGCCGGCGAATAATTACACAGAGCAAATGTTTACAACAGGTAATGAACCAGCGGGCGGCGCCGCTGATAGAATGTATAATGTTTATAATAATATCAATGTCGTGTCACAGTCTGTTAATAATATCGCCCTTTTATTCGGTTTTGCCGATATGGGTATAAGACTTACATATCGTACAAATCATTTATTATTTAACCAGAGCGATATTGTTACAGGAAACCAATTATATAATAGTTATCTAGCGGAAAACGGCTATATTGCTCCGCAGATTGCCTGGGCAATGTCTAAAGACATGGTCAGCGGGAAAGGAATAAGACCTTATGTTACTTTAGACCTTGTATTTGACCGAAGCTATCTAAAAACAGAAACCAGAGGAGCGGACGCTGATAGTATCACAGGGGAAAGGATTCAAAGATCAGCGAATGTTTTTTCTCCATCTCTTGGTTTAGGTCTTGGAGCTTATCATTTTTATAATCAGGATGGTTTTAGAGCTACACTCGATGTTGATTATACGCTCACAACCAGCATATATGATAACGAATATAGTTATATAGAGAACGGGCAGTATAAAATTGGAAAAATAAACGGAACATTTAACCCCGGAACTTTACCCCTTGTTGAACGCAGTTCCTTTACAACTACGCTTATTCCTTCTGTAGCGGGTTCGTGGAGCAAGGAAAGGCTAGCGCTCAGATTTAAACTTAACCTTCCTTTAACTCTTACAATAGATGAAGCAAGCACAATGGCAGTAAGCGGTTCAGGTTTAATTAAAAACGGGAACAACGATACAACAACTACTTTTTCATTCAGACCGGATATTCGTCTTGCTTTGCAATACAAACTTGTACCAGATAGACTTACTTTAAACGCGGGAGCGAGAATCCAGGCATCAGCGCTTACCCTCGGAACAATTGAGCGTGATTATTATAACAACGCGGGAGAAAAAGTTACTTCCGCGTCAACAAAGGTTCACAATAACTCGTTTGGTTCCGGTATCGCGAGCCGTTTCCATATTGGTCCTACATTTTACTTTACAGAAAACGCCTGGGTAGAAAGTAATACAGGCGTTACTAACGCATACGGAGACAATGCCATTGAAATATTCGCCGCCGGCGGTTTGTTCTCGTTTGGAAGCATTTTGGTTTGCTTAAAATTTTAGTGAGGTAATTTTATGTTAGAAAAAATGAAAGAAAAATCTGTTTTATTTTTTACAATTTTATTTATAACAGTAATTTTTATAACCGCTTGTTCCGGGGATACTTCCGGTGTATCAGGCACATTAGATCAAGATAAAGATGGCAGCAATAAAACAGATCAAAATAAAGACAATGACAGTGATCCTGGAAGTACATTTTCGCCGTTGACTTTGGGGCTTACTCCCGGAAATGATACAACAGAGGTAAGAATTAACTGGTATTCTGATGGCGCCGCGACTAATAAAACCGCTAAAGCCAGATTTATTTCGCTTAACGAGGAAGAAGAATTAATTGAAGCAACAGGAACAGTCAATGCCGCTTCAGCCGGTAAAACCGCGCATAAAGTTGAAGTAACGGGGCTTGTACCGGGTACTAGTTATAAATATTCTGTATCCAACGACGGAACGCGCTGGAGCGAGATGTATGACTTCAATGTCCCTGCCGTGGGAGCTTTCCGTTTCGCGATAGTATCGGATCCTCAGATTATTACAGCTTCATCAAAAATCGACCCAAGAAGCCGTTACCCGCATACCGACACAACTATTGTCCATAGCTGGCAGGAAACAATGACTAAAATTATTGCCTCAAAGGCGAGCTTTATTGCCTGCTGCGGAGATCAAGTAAGCCCCGCGAATAATGAAGCGTGTTATACAAGTTTTTTCTCTCCGCCTGGACTAAGGTCGCTTCCGTTTGCTCCTATTGTAGGAAATCATGACGGGCATATGATCTTTAAACATCATTTTAACCTGCCTAATGAGCAGGATTTTGATGAAATTCCTATAATAACCCAGAAAATGGGGCAATATTTTTATCTGTATAACAATGTGCTTTTTGTCGCGTTAAATACAGGCGCCGTTAATCCGGGTAACGCGGCGGCGGCTAAAATCTTTATTAATTGTTATGATCAAATCCTTACTGCCGCGAAAAAAACTCATGAAAATAAATTCGATTGGCTTATTGTTCAGCATCATAAATCCACGGCAGGCGTTGCCGAACATTGCGCGGACCTTGATATACAGTATCTTGTAGAGGCCGGTTTTGAAAGCATTATGTCCAAACATAATGTAGACTTTGTTCTTGCCGGGCATGATCATCATTTTTCCCGCAGTTATCCATTGTCCGGAAGGGACGGCGGGCTTGTTTCGGTACCTGATAAAACCAAAGACGGCAATGAAATAATAAACCCGGGTGATCCGATTTATTTTACTATCTCTCCGGCAAGCGGAATGAAATATTATACAATCAGCGCGGATCCGTATTTCGCGTATGATAATGTTTTTGGAGTTAAAAACAATCCAGTGTATCCGTATCTTGGTTTGGATGCAAATGCCGCTTCCACCATGGTAGGCAGCGTACTTTATATGCAGGGCAATTTACCTGTCTCTAACGCTAAGTTTGTACAGCCTTTTATACCAAGTTACACCATTGTTGATGTTGACGGAAAAACCATGACTATTAAAACGTACGCAATTGGCACAGCTAAAGGCAGAAGTCCTGGAGCGTCCAAAGATTACGACTTTGATGAAGAAATTCCGTACGATGAGATTACTGTAACAAAGAATTAGGTAATTATTAATAAAGAGTAAATAAAAATTTAACAATTTTTATTTACATTGCGGGAAGATGTAACACCGCGTTGCGGTGTTTTAGATTATATCAGCCGCTTGAACCTTTTGTTCACCGCGGCTAAAAGGGAGATTACATGAAGACTTTAAAAATTAGTTCTGTGCTTATGGCAATTGTTGCCATGCTATCTATGGGATTTATTTTTGCCGGATGCGATAACGGCAATTCTGAATCAGAAATTATTACTACTGAGCCTAAGGATCCTCTTGAAGGGGAAATTTTGATTTTCTCCGCGTATGGCGGCTTCCATGTGAATGGTCCGACTCACAACTTTATTGAGTTGTTTAACCCAACCGATAAAGAAATAAGCCTTAAAAATTGTACCATACAATACGCGGGATATGACGATGATGCCGGAACATGGGTTGCTATTCCGCTGACAGGAACGATCAAAGCTAACCATTCGTATCTTATTCTTGGAGAAAACACAAATGACGGCGGCGGCGCGCGGATAGTTTTACAGAATGGAGAAGGGGATATTAACGAAGAGTTAATGCTGCTGGGTAACCGCGGATTCAGAATAGCGCTTATAAAAGGTACAGCTTTACTGGATGTTGATAATCCGTTTGATACCGATGGAAATGGTAAAAAGGTTCCGGGGTTTATTGATTTTGTGGGTTCCAGAAATGATCTTAATAATATTCTTATTGGTTATAAAGGACCTGCCGGTCTTGAAAATACGCTTGAAAATTTTCCGCGTAATTCCAATCAGGAAGGTATTCGCCGCAAAGACCTGATTTACAGAGATAATAACGCTGATGAGTTTGTAAGCGTAAGAACGACAGTTGTCCGCTCAGCGGTATATCCGCACGGCGTTAATGACAGCGAACTGGAAATTTATAAACCTAAAAATACTGAACATGGAGCATGGGATCCGTTTTTAGGAATAGAAGGATGGAAGTCAATAATTACTTATACCATTACGCAAATTGGCGGTTCGGATGGTACAGCAACAACAACCGGAATTCAATTTGAGTTTAATTCCGCTATTGACAGCCTTAATGTTACTGTTAATGACATCACTATTAGTGGTTTAAATCCTGAAATTATAATTGCCGAAAAAGGTTCGGCAACATTCGCAAAGTCGGGAAACAACTGGCTTCTTTCGCCAATTACGGTTAATACAACAGGTGATGTAACAGTATCAATCAGTAAGACCGGAATTGAAGCCGCGGTTAAACATCTTACTGTCTACAAACAAGGAGAGCAAATACTGGAAGTTGAAGCAGGAACACAGGACGCTCTCGCTGGAAAACTTTTAATACTTCAGGCTTACGCTCCAAGCGGCAGCCCTGCCGGCGCGAGCCATCCTTTTGTAGAATTGTACAATACTACAGACACGGCAATAGATTTAGAAGGAATCACTTTGTTTTTCGCAGATGGAAATACAGGTACAACTTCAGACGCGCCATGGAGAAAGATCGCTCTCTCAGGATCGATACCCTCAGAAGGTTCATTCCTTATTTTAGGTCCTAAAGCTACCGCTACAACAAGCACAAATTATATTATAGACACAAAGCATGGAGCCAATTATGGTGACATAAATGACGCGACTTTTACCTTGAATAATAGCGCGTTTAAAATAGCGATAATACGCTCCGATTTTAATAATGAACTCAAGGTTCAAAATCCGTTTACCATGGATGGCGCGGGTGTAGCTGATGGTTATATCGACATGGTTGGCGCGCATAATGCCGCTGCTAACACAATAAACGGATATGAGACTGCTCCAGCGCGCGCTTCCGCGTCTGAAGCTGTCCGCCGTAAAAATCTTATCGATACAGATACTAATCAGGGAATATCATCATTATATCCAAGCGGAACCGGAGATTTTAATTCAATCAGATACGCGACAGGGAACGGTTATATGGGAAACGCGCTGCTTGAACTCCGCCATCCAAGAAACTCCAGCGCAGGTAAATGGGATCCCTTTGCTGAGCCGGAAGAAGAATCCACAGAAATAGAATAGTCCTAAAAGTTTTTCTGTTTATTAATTCAACATCATGAAAAAAAAAGAGCTGCCAAACGGCAGCTCTTTTTTAATAAACGCTTTTAATCGCGCGTATTATGAGTATTCACCTTCGAAGCCCATGGATTTCTTGATTGTCGCTGTAATAAGCTGAGCGGCTTTTTTAGCGTCAATTGCCGGTACTCTCCTGAATCTGTTAAAAGAATCCTGGAAGAACGCGGTAAGCGCATCGTACAACTTGGGTGTTTGATAGAAAACCATAGAGAAGTTAATACCTGTCGGCTTAAGAATTGTGAAAGAGCCGTATGATTCGTCCGGTTCTTTAGCAATCATTATTTTTGACTGGTTGCTTGCTGTAACAGTTTCCAGTTCCGCGAAGCGTTTTGGAATTCTTTCATCATCTGATCTTGATACAGGTTCCTGGAATTTTTTATTGTAGGTGTCCGGTTCAAGAAGAACATGAAGTTTTTTCCCGCCTGTAACGAAGGTTAAGCCTTCCGCTGTCGGGAAAATTTCTTTTACGCCCGCGTAAGATACAATTTCGTACTTTGAATAATACGATTTGTCGCTGAAGAACGAAGAAACAATGTATCCATGGTTAAAAGGAAGTTTTCCTTGCGCGTAAGCTTCAAACAGATTACGGAACGGAACATTTGATACTTCTTCTTTCTTTGATGATTTTTTCGCTGCTGAAGGTTTTGAGCCGGCTTTTGCCGCTGGTTTCTTCGCCGCAGGTTTAGCTCCGGCTTTAGCCGCTGGTTTTTTCGCCGCGGGCTTAGCTCCGGCTTTAGCCGTAGATTTTGCCGCTGGTTTTTTCGCCGCGGGCTTAGCTCCGGCTTTAGCCGTAGATTTAGCCGCTGGTTTTTTCGCCGCGGGCTTAGCTCCGGCTTTAGCCGTAGATTTAGCCGCTGGTTTTTTCGCCGCAGGCTTGGCTGCTGCTTTAGCCGCAGGTTTCGCTGCCGGTTTAGCCGCAACCTTGGTTGCGGGTTTCGCTGCAGTTTCTTTCTTTATTGTCGCCATTAATTCCCCCTTAAAAATTTCTGGTATAAATAATGCCTTATTATACCAGTTATTGTTGATATTGCAAGATTATTTATCAACAATTATTTCCTATTTTACACGCGCAAGCGTTACCGCGCAAGTTGTTACTATGTCGTCTACAGACGCGCCCCTTGATAAGTCGCTTATCGGTTTCGCGAAACCTTGAAGGAATGGACCATAGGCTTGCGCCTTGCCAAGACGCTGAACAAGTTTATATCCGATGTTACCGGCGCCTAAATCCGGGAAAACAAGAACATTTACTTTTCCGCGAACAGGGCTTCCAGGCGCTTTTTTATCCAATACAGAAGGAACTAAAGCGGCGTCAGCCTGTAATTCGCCGTCGTAGAGAAAGTTAACTTTTCTATTTTCCAGGATTTCTACCGTATCTGTTATTTTTGTTACATCGTCATGTTTTGCCGAACCTTTTGTAGAGAATGACATAAGAGCGACAACAGGTTCTACTTTGAGGAATTCACGGCACGAAAGAGCAGCGCATTCAGCGATATCGGCGAGCTGCTCGGCGAGCGGGTCGGGAACTACGGCGCAATCGGAGAAAATCATATTTCCATCTTTTCCGTATTGGGAGTCCATACCTGCCATTACAAAACATGATGAAGCTGTTTTGATACCGGGGGCTGTTCCTATTATAGAAAGACCAGCGCGTAAAACATTGCCTGTTGTATTAACAGCACCGGCGACCATCGCGTCGGCATCACCTAAGTGTACCATCATGGCTCCCCATCGCAGTTCTTCTGTAATATCAATTTTTGCCTGTTCGAGAGTCATACCTTTATTTTTTCGAAGTTCATAATATTCACCGGCATATTGTTCAAGATGAGCATCAATCCCGGGATGAATAATATCTATTTCCTCAAGAGAAATACCTTCCGTGCTTGCTACATCCTGGATATCCGCGATTTTACCCAATAAGGTTACTCTTGAGGCGAGCTTCTCGTCCAGTATAATTCTTGCCGCTCTGACGGTTCTTGCCTCTGTTCCCTCAGGTAAAACGAGCCTTTTAAGCGAAGAAGCTGCTTTTGCTTTCATCTCTGATACAAAGTCCATAATCCCTCCGTTTTATTCAAATTTATTTTTATCGATACTTATACCAGAATACCTTCTTTTTTAATTTATCGCAAGTTCATAAAAAGGGCTTATAAACGAAGGCAAGCTCCCGGTGTTTTACGTTAAATTCCTACTTCACAAAAAAATAAAAAAATGATATATTGGGCGCAGTATGACTGAAGTTTATAGTGATTTTCTGGAAGACGCTGATTTTGATACAATACTGTCTCCGGATATCGATTTTAACGGCACATTACGCTTTGAAAAGCCATTTCTTATCAGAGGTAAGGTATCGGGCGAAATCAACGCCACCGGCTTACTGGTTATTGACGAAAGCGCCGTAGTAAACGCTAATATTCATGCCCTTCGCGTTCTTATTCGCGGACAGGTTAAAGGTGATGTTACAGCCATAGAAAAAGTTGAAGTTACCATAAGCGGTAAATTATCAGGAAATGTAACGGCACCGGAAATTTATATGGAAACTGGCTGTGTTTTTAACGGCAGATGTACAATGATTGGGAAGAGTCAGATATGAAGTCATTTATTAAATTTTTAGTATTTTGCCTTTTTTTTATTACTTCTTTTACCGCCTTCGCTCAAAATCCGCCTGACGCGCTTGCCGAGTATCGCGCCGGTAATTTTGAGCGCGCTGTCGCTATATGCCGCGAGGAAATATCTTCAAACCCAAATAATCTTGAATCGCATGTTGTTATATGCTGGTCCTTAATCAGGCTTAACCGTTTTGAGGAAGCGCTGCGGTATGCCCGCGCCGGCAGAGCCTTGCATCGATTTGATGTAAGAATTACCCAGATACTCGGGGAAATCAGTTTTTATCAGGGCAGGAATGATGAGGCTTTGCAGTATTTTCAGGAATACACAAGCGTAGCTCCTGAGGGAGCCAGAATTGACTGGGTTTATTATTTTATGGGAGAAATTTTTATCCGTCAGGGAAAATTCCGCCATGCTGATATCGCTCTTACTACCGCTGTTCATTGGGTTCCCGGAAACGCCGCGTGGTGGGTTCGCCTCGCGTACACTAGAGAAAGCGCGGGCGATTTAAGCAGCGCGATAGAAGCGTACGAACGCGCGTTAACCCTTAACTCACAGTTAGCCGATGCCCAGCGCGGAATTGAACGAATTAGACGAACGATGAGCGCTCAATAAATTTCATGCCGTCATTTTTAATTCAGACTCTTGGATGCAAACTCAATCAGCTTGAAAGCGAAGCTATCGCCGACGCGTATACCAGCCAAGGCTTCGATGAGGCAGTTGATAATGAAAAAGAACCAACAGTAATTATTATCAATACCTGCACGGTGACTTCAAAAGCGGATCAGAAGGCGAGGCGTGTTATACGAAAAGCCTTGCGCGATTACCCTAAGGCAAAGGTCATTGTTACAGGTTGTTATGCGCAATTAAACAAGGATGATATTCTTAAACTGGAAACAGACGGCAGGCAGCGTCTTAGCGTGGTTAGTAAAGATAAAATTATAAAGCAGGAAGAAAATAATTTATTTCAGTTTAATCCAAAGAAATTTTCACGGCACACAAGAAGTTTTTTAAAAATCCAGGACGGCTGCGATAAACATTGCTCGTATTGCAAAATTCGCCTTGCCCGCGGAAAGAGCGTCAGCCTTGACGCTGAAGAAGTTTTAAGGCGGCTTCGTGTATTGGAAGAGACTCACGCGGAGGCTGTCCTTACCGGGGTGAATATTTCGCAATATTTTAACAGAAGCCCTCACACGGATCGCGAACCGAAGGTTCGAAGGAGGCACGGAGAAGAAGAGGAGAAGGTTTTTGGTCTGAGTGAGCTTCTTGATTATCTTTTATCTGGTACAAAGAAGATCGCGATTCGATTGTCTTCTCTGGCGCCGGAAAGTATTGATGAAAAACTCGCTAAAGCGCTGGCGCACCCAAGAATTCGTCCTCATTTTCATTTATCGATTCAGTCATGCAGCGATAAAATCCTGGAAAAAATGGGACGTACTTATAACGCGCGAACTGTAGAAAACGCTGTAAATCTTTTACGCGGCGCGAAGAATGATCCATTTGTAGCCTGCGATATTATCACTGGTTTCCCCGGTGAGACAGAAACCGAATTTGAAGAAACTTTTAACCTGTGTAAAAAACTGGACATTGCCTGGATACACGTTTTTCCTTTTTCAAAAAGGGAAGGCACCCCTGCTTTTTCCTTTACCGGCTGTGTCGCGGAAAGCGAAGTAAGCCGCCGTGTAGAGATTCTTACAGAATTGGCAAAGCGGGGCAGAGCGGAATACGCGCGGCGCTGGCTTGGTAAAGAAGTTGATGTTTTAGTTGAGAGGGAGAAGTATTTTACCACGAACCACTCGAACAGGTTAGAAGATAAAAAGAAAGAGCGTTATTGCAATGGTACTTCGGAGAATTATTTAAAGGCGCTTGTTCGGTGCGCAGGCGAAGCTCCGGCTGCTGGAACTGTGGTACGATGTAAATTGATTGAAGCGGGTGATTTTGAGGAGTATGATGTTGTGGCGGAAAATGTGGAGTGATTATTGTAGAAGAGTCTCTCGCGGAGGCACGGAGTTCACGGAGGAACAATAAACAACATTCTGCTTTAATCTCGATTTTAATAATTGGTACTAAGAATTTTTAACCACGAACCACACTAACCACTCGAACGCCAAGAAATTATCTATAGGTAGCTACTAATGTAGCAGCCATATTGGCGTTAAAAAAAAGCCTGACCTTGCGAGGATCAGGCTTGTTAGTTGTTTATCGCGGTTTGCTACAGTTTTGTTATTTCGTCGATGGAGAGCCCGGTGATTTTTTGCACGAACTCAGGGGTAGAGCCTTCAGCGAGAGCATTATGGGCGATGATGAGTTTTTCTTCCTTGCTGCCTTCTTCACGTCCTTTATCTTCGCCATCCTCAAAGCCTTCTTCATAGCGGACTTCTAAAGCGGTATCCCAGTTCCATTCCGTGTAAAGCATATTTATAACCTCATTTTCATGTTTCTTAAGGTACTCTTTGAGTATATCATGTTCCACGCAGTATTTCAAAGCTTCTTTTATCGCCTTTAGTAAATCATCGTACTTTTCTTTAAATTCACGCACCTTAGCCATAAAAAGACTGTACTCAGCCAGTTTCCGGCAGCGGTTTACTATCTCGCTGTTTCGCCCTTCATTGATGTTCAGAACTTGAACCTCAAGCTCAAGCAATGGATGTAATTTTTCATGAAGCCCCAAGTCTCGAGGGTTTTCAAATAGATCAGATAATTTTAATGTCTCTTTGTCAGGGTATGGGTCAGCGCCGTTATAAAGCACAGCGCGTATTCCAGCGTATTGATAAAGATTGGAATATCCTGAGGGAGCTTTACTCCCCCAAGAGCGCCGTACAACTCACGAAGGAGCTCGGAGTCGTTGAACAGCGAAGTAAATACGCTGTCCTTGTAAGTTCTGTTTGCGTTCATTATGAACCTCACATATATAGGTGTAACAGGTGTACATAAGACCCCCGCAGAGAACCTTCTAAACAGAAGATTCTCTACCCCTATATGGGTGCGACCGTGCGTGGCGCTTTATCGATTCTGAGAAAATTCGTAAAAAAAGTGGAAAATTTTTTATGTGACAGTCACAGTGACTGTCACTATGTCCTGTTGACAAAATCCATGCAAATAGGTAAATTTTAACATCCGGGGGTATAGCTCATTTGGTAGAGCGCTAGCTTTGCAAGCTAGATGTAGGGGGTTCGAGTCCCCCTACCTCCAATACTTGGAAAATCAGCTAATTGTTTATCTTATAAGCAATTAGTGTAGATTGGAAAAGTGTAGAAGTACTTTTGTATATCGCAATTTTGCTAAAAAAACCCAAATGGTACCTGAAATAGTACCTCAAAGGTGAAAGTTGGCATAAGGAGGTATACATGCCAAAACAAAAACTGGATTTCTGCCTATTTAAAAAACAAACGTCTGCCGGAAAAGTATGGTATGTTAAATTTAAAGACAATTTTAAAAATCGTTATGTTTCGGTTAAATCAACAGGTATTCCTGTAGATGGTAAGCGTGAACACCGCAGGGAAGCGGAAGATGCCGCTCAAAAACTGTATGTTTCCTTCACAGAAAAAAAGCTGTCTACAGAAGTCGTCAATATGCCGCTTTTTCGATTCCTGCTTGATTTCTGGACACCTACAAGCGATTATGTCCGTGAAAAGCGTGCAGTAGAAAAAAAGCCCCTGTCCGCAACTTATATCGGGGGAAGTCATAAAAACATCGAAAAATTTGTAATGCCTTTCCCTGATTTTAAAAGCATTACAGTAGGCGAGCTGACAAGAGCAAAGGTTAGGGCGTGGAAGCTATGGGCGGCAGAAAAAGGTCTGTCTGGGCGAAAAATCAATATTGTTTTACAAGCCATGCGTGTTCCTATTCGTGACGCCTATCGGGATGAAAAAATACCTTCTGACCCATTCTTAAATATTGGAGAGGCGTCTCATAATAAAAAAGAAAAAGGCATACTTACACCAGCGGAAGTATCATCTCTTATCAAAAAAGAAACTAAAAACCCTCGTTGGAAGCTTGTCGTTTTGTTAGGCTGTCTCTGCGGTTTACGTAGAGGGGAAATACGTGGTTTGCAATGGGGAGACATCGGTGATGGTGTTATCAATATTAAGCATAATTTTATAGACGGAGATGGTCTCAAAGCTCCAAAATGTAATAGTTCAAGGCTTGTTCCCTACCCAATTTCAATTAAAAATCTGTTAAGTACTGTTCGCAGTGTCTCCGTAAATACAACGCCTGAAAGTTATATATTTGAACAGATTATTACTGAAAAAAAGACAGAGGAAGGTAAAGTAACTGATAATATTAAAACACCCGGAACCCCGGTAACAGGAACATTCTTTCGTTATGCTTTAGACAGGGAATTGTCAGAAATTGGAATACCCGGAGAATGGCCAAAATGGAGAAAAAAGAAAGCACCGGAAGGATATGTTAATGAGCAAAAAAAGCGAAATCTTTCATTGCATTCTTTGCGCCATACTTTTATAACATTAGGCAGAATCGCAGGAATTACTGATGTTGAAATTCAGGCAATGGCAGGTCATAGAAACGAAAGAATGATGTCTTATTACACACATGCAGGACAGGTACTTGACTTTAAAACAGCACGAGAGAAACTGGAAAAAATAATTGAATCTGCGGGATAATATTTTCTATAATATGATTTTTTTATTTTTCTATTGACAAAATTTGTTAAAGGAGTGATACTATTAAGAAGGTAAAAATATGATAAGAGCAGAAAAAGCAAAAGAAAATTTACACAATACAGGTTGGAATTCCGAGCAAGTCGCAGACAAACTCTGCGTAAGTCAGAGAATTGCTCGAATGTATTTAAATGGACAAAGAAAAATTCCTGCAAGGCTTCGCTCATTGATCCCACTTGCACAATTTTCAGGCGATACTCATTTAAAGAGTAGGCAAAAAAAAGAACAGCGGATTAGCGAACTAAAAAAGTTTAGTATCGCTGTTCCTTTTAAAAACTAGTTTTTTTCTGTCTTTAAAAGACAGATGATCATATTTTAGTTACATGGAGAGGCTAGCATCCCTCCAGTGACTGCGCTTATTGTTCTTAAGACCTACCTTTCTTTAAAGGACAGCGCATAAGCGGTGAAACTCTTTTCACCAAAAAACTTATCGCTCTACAGTTTGTACGGTGGTAAGAGGGCGTTTTAGAGGTCAGTAGGCTGAACCCGTGATGTCCTTCGCAAAACGCAAGAGGTATATCCTCTTGAAATTAGCGGAGGATATTATGTCCTACAATCAAATGTCCGTTGAAACAACGGAAAATCAGCAGACAGAAGTAAAACTACCCAACTTTCTGACAATTGCGGAACTTGTAGCGGCTACAAAAATTAGCCGACAAACCATCAGTCGTAAAATTAAGTCAGGAGAAATTCCCAATGTAAAGGTAGGATCAAGGGTTCTAATCCCAACATCATTTATAATTGGATTAGAAAAAGAAGCGTGGTCTAATGTAAAAAAGGTAGGTTAATTATGGCTTACCAATTCGCACGTATCCATGCTTACTCGCAATCCGGATCAACAAGAAACTCAAATCCAAAAACAACAGCGGGGTGCCTTGGTGAAGCCTTCAGAAATGAAGGAATGGCATCTCATGTAAAAACACCAAAAAAGCCTGAAATTTTATTAGGTTCAAGAGAAGAAATTGATCTTGCGATAAAAAATTATAGAGAAAATTTTAAAGACAGTCGAGGGCATAAACTTCGTAAAGACGGAAAAGAATTATTAGCAGGTGTCGTTTCATGGCCTCCGGGAACATCAAAAAATTTTTTTAATGATAGTTTAAATGTAGTAAAGTTCTTTATAATGAATAAATATGGTTCTTCATTAAAATGTGTTGTATCCCATGAAGATGAACCTTACCTTGATGAAAAAGGCAAACATCATGGAGAGACACATTACCACATTCATTTTTTCGTTGTTCCTAAATCTCATGAAAATTTCAGAGATTATCATGAAGGAATTTACGCAAAATGGCAAGCTAGAAAAGAAGGTTTAAATCATTGGAAACAAGACATAAGATATAAACGGAGCATGGGAGATTGGCAGGAAAAATTTTATCGTGAAGTTGGTATCCATCTTGGATGGAAAAAAGAACGTCCCAAGAAATTAAAGGAAAAAAGATTAAGTAATAGAGAGTACAAAATAATTAAAGACGCAAAAGAAAAGTCGGTTCAAATACAAAATGATGCAAAGATTGAAGCTGAGAAAATTATTTCTGATTCTAAAGAACAAGCAGAGATTGTTTTACAAAATGCTAATAAAAAATATGATGAAGTAATAATGTTAGAAAAACAGATTCTAATTAATAAAGCTGAACAAGAAGAAATAAAAAAATCTCTACAAGAAAGAGAAGCTAATGTAAAATATCAAGAAAATTTTAATAAAAGTGCAGAAAAAGCAATTTCGGACATGAAGAAAAAGTTACCAGCAGAAATCCAATTAGCTGTACCTATTTTTAGTACTTTAAACGCAGAAAATTTAAATGGAAAAGAAAAAATAACGTTTTTTAAAATGTTTTTTACTGAGATAGTAGAATTTGTAAATAATATAATTAAAAGAATTAGAGAAATTCCTGAACAAGATAAACAAAAAGAAAACTTAATAAATAATAACAAAAATAAAACAAAAAAGAATTCGAATAAGTCTGGAACAGGAAGGTAAATTTAAACTATGTTACCCACCCAAAATCCAGCCTCAAATGCTGATTCTTCCTTAGTTCTTTCATTCTGAGATTTTGGAACTTGGCTTACGCCGGGGTAGGCAGAAAAATGGACAATGCCGATAAGAGATTGGGGGCGGGCATTAAATCAGCTCGCCATTGAGTTTGGAAAAAAACAGGTTCCGCTCTTATAATATTCTGTCATTTACACATTAAATCGGACAGGCTCAGGGAGAAAAACTTTCTCCCTCTTTTTTGAGATTCCCTTAATATAATTTTGTATATGTATATTTTTCTTCGTCTTCGCCTTCAATGGTATTTAGCGTGTTTCCGCTGACGGTAAATGTTACATTATTATCTCTATACATATTAAATGAACCTGAATTATTTTTAAATGAATATGTACCAAACTCATTGTATCTATCATCTTCATCTGTCATTATTACCAAATCATTAACGATAATTACATAATAATCTCTTGGTTCTTTCCATATTCCGGCAATTTCTACGGGAGCTTTTCCGTCTTTTTTAGTGAAAACGGCTTCACCATCACGCTGATTTAATGTCAACTTTTTACCCTTTACAGTAAATTTTAAATCACTAAACAAGCTTAGTACACCTTCACCATTTGAATATGTGAATTTTGCCCTGCTAATGCTTCGCCCTCCCTTTATAAAGAACATATCATTAATAAAAACAAATTCAGCAGGGTCTCCCATAAATTGACCTTCATAAATACCGTCAATATTGTTTGAACCGCCGCCGCAAGCAGTTACTCCGAACCCGATTATTACCGTAAAAGCGATAATCCATGCTTTCTTTAAGATAGCCATAAAATTGTTTGTTTTTTTCATTTATTTCTCCTTTGATATATTTTATATTCTTTCTCATTAAAACACGGAACAATAATACTTAACATACAATAATATTTCCTAATTTAAAATACTAAGGCAATATATTAATATTGCCTTTAGAAACTTAATAATTATTTCTTAATCAATCTATATTTCTATAAATATAATATTTACTCATTCATTCTAACAAGAGAATATATTTCTGTTGCTGTACCATCTTTCAATTTTACCATACATAATCTTGTTTTATCATTAGTATTAAATAAATAATTATTATTTTCTTCTCTAAATATACCAAATAAATTTAAAATATAACTATTATTCTCATACCATATATCAAATTTATCTATATTATCAAAATATTCCTTATCCTTAAATAATATTTTCAATTCATCTTTAAATTTATCTTTACTATACCAACCTTCTTTTCCAATACTCCACTCAAAATTAATACTTTTACCTTCTTTAAACTTTACATCATAACTATCATTATATCCATCAAATAACACTTTACTATAATCACTATGTATTTCTGTCGTTTCTTTTGTATAACTTAAATCTTTTAAATTTTTACCACTTTTAAATACTATACTACCCCTAGCTATTTTTTTATCTGTATCAATATCTCTTAACTCATACACTCCATCCCCAATTATCCATTTACAATTAACTTTAAAATATTCCCCACCTTCACCATTCCATATTCCAAATATATCATTCTTTACATCAACTGAAATAAAACCACCTTCATTATTATTTTCTCCATTATTATTTCCACTATCACCACCATCATCACAACCTGTAAACACAAACATTGTGAATAACGCTATTATTAACGCCATTCCTAATACTTTTACCCTTTTCATACTTTTCTCCTAAAATAATCTATTATTTCAAACGCTTTTTTTGGAAAGCCAAAATATAACATATTTTAACCATTCCACGTTTTTTGCCATTTTATAAAAAAATGCTTATAGCAAACTATTATAGATAAGTAAAAGCGAATTGTCAATGACTGTCATGAAAGTAATATAATAAGGAATGAAAAAAACTAATAATCCCACGGTACGCCTAATTTTTAGTAAAAATGTTAAGAATTATAGAGAAGTTCTTAAATATTCACAAGAAAAACTAGCTGAAAAGGCGGGAATATCGGTTCAAACAATAAAAGATATTGAAGGTTGCAGACGATGGGTAAGCGATAAAACCCTTTCAATGCTTGCAAAGGCTTTAAATATACCTGAATTTCAACTTTTTTTACCTGAAAAATATATAAAAGATAAAAAATATAAGAAACCTACTTTAAACAGTCTAATGTCCTTAAAAACTAAAATACAAACCCTATTGGATGAACAATTTGAGGATGCTGTAAAAACCGGGGATTTCTCATAAAAAGGTGAATATTAAATGAAAATTATGGCACATACTCAACAATATCCCCCGGTTGGCATTCTAAGGCAGCACATATCCTTTCTACTGTACTTAAATCAATAGGTTTATTCTTTGCCATTCTGGCAACCATTGAGGAGGTTAATTTTGCCGCCTCCATTAAATCCTTCTTTTTCATGTCTTTTTTTACCAATAAAATCCATAAAGGTTTATAACTAATACCCATAAAATATTACCTCAATATCTTTATTATAGAGTAAAAATTCATAAAAGAGAAAAAAATATGCTTAAAAATGAATATTTTACTTGACAAATAATACTTTATAAGCTATATTATATTTATTATAAAGCATTTTCTAGGAGGTAAACCATGATATTTGAACCCAAGGTATTTGAGAGGTTATTTTTCCCGCTTAACAAGGAGGTCTATGGACTTATCCAGAAAGTCCTAGACGAGATAGGGGAAAACCAGAAGAACTTCAATATTTCAATTAAGTATAATCAGCCTGATTTGGATATTGAAAAACTGCAATTTTCAGTGGATTTTGATATTAGTCTTGGCTATATCAAAAAATCGTCCGACTTCTCTAATGGGAACTTATTAAGCCTAGCTTTTAATCAGGGAAATGTGGTTAACTCATTTTATATTCCGCTTGAATACCTGCTAGGGAGTAATAATGATGTAGTCTTACACGCTGAATCAAATTATATCTATTCTTACACTATATACACTGATAAAAGAACAAAAGTAGATTCGATAAATAATGATGTTAAAATCAAGGAAGACATCAATCCCTACCTTTACATAGGGATAACAAAAAAATCATGGCAAAGTCGTAATTCTTCTCATTCAAGGAATATAAAAGAAAAACCGGGACGGCTTATATATAAAGCGTTAAATGGTGAATTTGGAGAAATAAAAGAAAAAAGATTGTTTATTGAAAAGGCGGGATTAACAGAGAAAGAAGCACTCGATTTGGAAGAGAAAGAAGTTAATGAGCGTTCATATAATCTGTTATTTCCAAACGGTTTAAATATGATTCCCGGAGGGGACGCAGGGCGCAAGTTGTTTGAAAATAAAAAGGCATCATAAATAATTAAGGAGAAAATTATAGAAAACAAGAAAGAAATTGTAAAGTGTTTAGAAAACATTATCAAAGGAAGCTCACAGGCTCGAAAATGGTATTTAAAAACCGATCTAAAAGTACGTTTAAAACTACTCGTGGAAGAAGATCAAAGTTTTAATAATTTTATCAGCTTATGGAAACGGTTAGATATTATCAAAAGTGATTTTCCAGATTCTTATCAGGAAATAATTGACAATTCAGTAAAGGAATTAGCGCAAGAATTAAGAAATTATGACAATTGGGCAAAGAGAGCTAATTTAAAGTTAGAAGAATTGTTGGATTTAAAAGATGAAGATGTGCGCATAATACAGGGGAGGTAAATAATGAAAAATAAGAATGAATTAAACAAAGGTTCAATATCGTCTATTAACTTAGCTATAGAAAAACCTGATAGTTGGTTTTTATCTGATGATGATAACGCAAGCCTTTATGCGTTAAGTATCGGTTTAAACGTAATGAGTACAGTAAGAGTTATTGAGGATGCCGCTATAGAAGGGGAAATAAAAACAAAAGAAGAATTGATAAATACTTTATATGAATTAAAAAAGAATAATTATTCTATGTCCAATGAAATGATAAAAGACATTCTAAAAGTTGTTGAAAACAAGATAAAGATTAATGATGAATATTATAAAGAAGAAAAAGAAAACGATATAATTGAAACAGTAACTAAAGCTATTAAAAAGATTGAAGAAAGTGATGAGCCAAAACATCCATTTGAATTATGCGGTATCGATCATTATCATGGATGGTATGGGCTTACTTTACCAATAATTGAAGAAATACGATTGTATAATAATATAAATCAATTAAATAAAATTAAAATAACTCAAATAAAGGAAAAATTTGGAACTCTTAATATTTATGTCTCTAAAGCTCCTGAATATATACAAAAAATGATATTAAAAGCGGAAAGAGAAAGCAGATATATTTGCGAAAAATGCGGAGCTAGAGGCAAAACTGTTAAAATAAGGGATTGGTATTGGACATTATGCGAGGAACATAGAAAGGCAAAAGAAGACGCAAATCATGATGATAGATTAGAACATAAAATATACAAAAATATAATGAATAATAAAAATTATAATTGGACAGAAGATGATGATAAAGAATCGAAGGAAAAGGAAGGTTAAAAAATGGATATTAATAATAAAGCTTTAAATATACTTATAGAGCAAAATAATACATCTTCAATTACTTGCGATTATCACAACACAAGAAAATACGGTTATGTAAATACAAGTTATTTTAACTTTAGAAAAAGTATTGTTTCTGTGGATATAGACAGTAAGTATTATAACTTGTCTTCAGGTTACAGAAAACAATTCTCTAATATTTATAAAATAGCGTTTGGAAATAAAGAAACTCTTAAATTTAATATCTTTGATGAAATAGAGAAAGATACCGCTTTCAATGACGCTTTTGAAATCGCTAATATTTTAGTAAAGAATTCTGATATCTTAAAAAATGAATCTTCTTTTAATTTATTTGATAATGTGAGAGATTTTCTTATAATGCTTATATTGCACGTTAAGTGCTCTGATTTTTGCGAAAAAAATCTTTACGGTTGTTTTAATATGCTTTTAATTTATGTGAGTGAGGATGAAAATAATAACCAAAAAGATTTAAGTGATTTTTTTGATAATATTATTAATAGCCATCATTGTTCCTTTGAAATACATGAATATATAAGTAATAATTCTAAAAGATTTAAAAATATGAATAAAACCACAATAGAAATGATTTATCATAAAGTATTATCTTTATTAAATATATTTCAGAATTACAATCTTCGTATGATAAGTTCGCAAAGTGATTTTTGTATTAAAGATTTTATAATGAATAAACCCAAGTCTTTATATATAACATTATCATCATCAGATTTAGAAATAAACAATCCTTATATTAAAATGATAATAATATTTTTTATTAATAAAATAAAGAAATATTTTAATCTAAAAACATTTAATAATAATTCCTTTTTATTACTTATTGATGATTTTCAAAATATTATTTCTGAATCTAAGTATATATTATTTAATAAAAATATATACTTGCCAATTAAAAAGTTTGATTGTCAAAACAAATTCAATATACCTGTTATATCTACAAGAGAAAAATTATTAAAAGAATGTAAGCATTCATTAAAACCAGATTTTACAAAAAAACAATGGTTTAACATTCCTGATGAAATGTATATGCAAAATGAAGAAGCTGTTTTTGAACCTCTATTTACTTCAAGAATACCTTGTGATGATGAGCTTAATGCTATACAGAATAAAATTGATCCTTTAGATGATGATAACAGCAAAAATAATAAAACTGATGATAAAAGTGTAAGAGAAGATATAAATGACAGAAAAATACAAAATTTATTTAATCGTTCAGATTATTCATCATCAGATAACAAAGATATTGATTATGACAAAAATAAAAATAACATAGAAATTATTTTGCATAAAAAAATAATATATAAAAATATGTATTATTCAAAAAAGAATGAGCAGGAAATAAATGAACTTTTTTATGTATTTTCTCGTGATACATTAGATAAAATTATGAATAACTTAGAACAAAAGAATAAAAGACAAGGTATTATCTGTATTCTTTCAGGAGGCGCAGGAACAGGAAAAACAGAAACCGCTCTTCAAATAGCGAAAAAAAGTAAAAGAAATATAGTAAAATATGACGCAACACAAATATCTACGAGTTATATAGGAATATCCGCATGTAAAGTAAAAGAAATATTTGATAGTTATTATAAGGTAGTTAAAAATTCAATTAACTATCCTATATTATTCCTTAATGAAGCTGATGCGATATTTTCAAGAAGAATTGATTTAAGTTGTAGCGCAAATCAAGTCGCAAGTGTAGATGAAAACAGAACACAAACAGTATTATTAGAAGCTCTTGAAAACTTCAAAGGAATAATGCTCGCAACCACGAATAATATCATCAATTTTGATCCTGCTTTTGAAAGAAGGTTTTTGTATAAAATAGTTTTTGACAAACCTGATCAAAATGCGAGAATGATGATTCTTAATGATAAGATACCAGAACTAAATGAAGAAGAGCGTCAGTTTATTGTAAATAATTATAATCTTACAGGAGCGCAAATTGAAAACATTTCACAAAAACTAGAAATAAAAAAAGTTATTAAAGATAAAGTTTCATTTGATGAAATAAATAATCTCTGCAAAATTGAAATTGAGAATTGTTTTACGCAGGTAGAAAAACATATTGGTTTTAAATAATAGGGATGTTATTCAATAAAAGGGGAATTAAATGGAAATAAAGGGAAGTGAAATTAAACTGGGTTCACAATTAGCCGAAGAAGACGGCTTTTTATTCACTGTCGTTGAAATAATAGAAAAAACAGATGTACATGTAACTGTAAGGCTTTGTTCTGATTTCAGTAGTTTTAGCGATCACTGGACATTAAAACCGGATGGTAATGAAGGCGGAATAATAAAAAGCTTCAAAAATAACAAGCTATATCATGGTATATAGAAAAAGTTGTTTTTGGCTTAACTGAGGTTTCGCAGTTCAATATTGCTTACTACTTCGAGGGCAGACTATCGAAGCGATAATACAAGAAATTGAGGTTGAAAGACTTTTCCCCATTTTTGACATTCAATTTTGACGTGCAAAAGGTGATTGATGGTACAGAAACCGAAGAAGAAACACAAGCCCGATATAGATTAGAAAAGCAAACATGGGGGAACAGCGTCAGGGGAGAGGTTTGACATCAAAAGATATTAAAATAAGTGAAGTTTCATGAAATCTGCTAAGAGTTATTACCGACTAATAACTCTTACACACCCTTTCGGGTGTTCCAGAGTTGTCGGCCAAAAGGGGTTTGCCCCTTCTGGACTTCCTCTGTGCGGCATCTGGCAATATAAAAGCACCTTATGGGTGCTTTGCAAGGATTAAACCCATAAGGCTTTAATCCTTGATATTGACCAGAAGCCGTAAAGGGAAAACAGAAAATATAACTTCCTAAAATAATTGACAGAATGTATATACTGTATGTATAATTATACATAGGAGACCTTACATGATCGCAACTTTAAAAAAATGGGGAAACAGCACAGGAATCCGTATACCCAAAGAAGTTATGGAAATCAGCAATATCAAATTAAATGACGAACTAGAAGTTTTTGCATTTAATGGCGGATTGACGCTCCAAGTAACCGGGAAGAAGAAATTCAGCGATATTGCCGCATCCCTCATAGACACCAAAGATTGGAAATTCGACAGGGAAGAAGCAAATGAACGACACTAGAACATTTATAGACACGAATATCTTGATATACGCCTTTTCTTTGAATGAACCAGCCAAGCAAAAAATGGCTTTAAATTATCTTGATAAATGTATACCTGTCATCTCAACTCAGGTTGTAAAAGAGTTTTCGAATGTATTGCTAAAAAAAAAGACTAGCTTCACTTCAAAGCAAATAAAAGGTTTAATTAACGAGATAATCACTGTTGCAGAGGTTACTGACGAAGATGTATCGCATATATTAAAAGCACTTGAACTAAAGGAACAGTACGGCTATTCATTTTATGATTGCCTGATAATCGCAACAGCAATACACTCAAATTGTTCGGTTTTATTAAGTGAAGATTTGCAAAACAATCAAATAATTGATGATAAACTTAAAATCCTAAATCCATTTGACGGGGTTTAATATTGATTTTTCTCAGCACTAGTATGTCCTGCTAGATACAATATCCCAGTGCATTAAATTTATTACGAAATTAATAGTACCTCAAATGGTACCTAATATTTTTAAAAACTATTTTTTACTACTTGACATTATGTGACATTATGATATATTAAGGTGTAAGTTTATGAGTTAATTCTTTATGTAGTAAGGGATTAAGCTCAATGAGCTTTACACTATTTTACATTGCGATATACTGCGAAGCAATAAGAGAATTGCTTTGCAAGCTAGATGTAGGGGGTTCGAGTCCCCCTACCTCCAAAGATTAATTAATAGCCGTATAAATTAACATTTGTTAACAGACAGTTAGAAACTTTTTTATTAGGGACTCGAAACGAAGCAATCCTGTAACGATTCCAAGGCGAAAGCCTTGTTTTAAATATTGACGCCGCATGGAAGCGGCGGGATTGCGTAGGCGGGCTGTAATGAGCAAACAGGATGTTTGCGAGTGAAAGCCGAGTCCCCCTACCTCCAAAGATTAATTAATAGTCGTATAAATTAACATCTGTTAACAGACGGTCAGAAACTTTTTTATTAGGGACTCGAAACGAAGCAATCCTGTAACGATTCCAAGGCGAAAGCCTTGTTTTAAATATTGACGCCGCATGGAAGCGGCGGGA
>Ga0209755_10002011_pt1 | contig 29149 bp, 30 predicted proteins | sample TergutCo191P1_FD_187301 | JGI IMG/M metagenome (GOLD analysis project Ga0209755, IMG submission 187301) | Cornitermes sp. P1 segment gut microbial communities from Petit-Saut dam, French Guiana - Co191P1 (SPAdes) (version 2) | ecosystem: Host-associated > Arthropoda: Insects > Digestive system...
CTCTACTCTGTGGTGGCGGGGGCAAAGCTGATGCGCAAAGCGGTGGTGGCTAGGGGTTTGGGGATGTTTTGCGCATGCAGGGCGGCGGCGGATGCGTCTTTTTTGCGGGCGGAGCAGGCCGCCCCGGTGGAGATATGGATATCGGCCGCGCTTAGGGCGTTTACGATGATTTCCGGTCGAGTATTTTCGATTGATATTGATAAAATATATGGCGAGCCCTCCGGGATATTGATATTCAGGCCGGGAATATGGCGGATGGCGTCAATAAAGGCATTGCGGATGCTGGCAATATATTCCATATTCTTGGCCATATCTCCCCGCGCCGCAGCCGCCGCGCCCATGGCGGCTATCCCCGGCACATTTTCCGTGCCGCTGCGCAGGCGGTTTTCCTGGCCGCCGCCAAAAATCATGGGGGGCAATGCCAGCCCGTCGCGGATAAATAAAGCCCCTATGCCCTTTGGCGCGCCGATTTTATGGCCGCTGATTGTGATTGTATCAATATTTGCAATATTGATATTTATTTTGCAAAAACTCTGGGCGGCATCTATATGAAAAATCGTTTCGGGGCTGCGCGCCTTTATAATGCGCCCGATTTCAGCAATATCCTGTATCGCCCCGGTTTCGTTATTTACATGAGAAATAGCAACAAAGCCCGGTTTTTGCTCCATGGCCTGAGCCAGCTCATCCGGGTATATTTTTCCATTTTTATCCAAATTCAAAAAATTAACCAAAACGCCCTGTCGCTGCAAATGCTCGATTGGGGCTAATAGGGACGGATGCTCGGCGCGGGTGGTCAAAATGCCGCCCATGCGCTTTCGTGCGATTTGGCCGGAAAAAACCGCCCAATTATTGGCCTCTGTGCCGCCCGATGTGAAATAAATCCGCTGGGGCGAAACGCCCAAAGCCGCCCCAATAGCCGCCCGCCCCTCTTTCACGATGCGTTCGGCAAAAAGCCCGGCCTCATGGGGGGATGATGGATTGGCAAAATTTTCCAAAGCCCTCATCAAAGCATCCCGCGCCGCCGGGGAAATGGGCGTGGTGGCGGCATAATCCAGATAAATCATGTGTATCTAATCACATCCCGCAAAACCTTCATTAGTTTATCATGCTCAAAAGGCTTTTCGATGATATCGTCTAAACTATGTTTTTCATGCAATTCTACTAACAAATCCCTATCCCGCGACGAGGAGCAAATAATCATCCGAATATTCGGGTCGAAACTAAGCAGCCCGCGAATAACATCCAATGGCCTCATTTGCGAATATTTGTTTAGCTCTAAAAAAATAATATCGGGAATATTATCCTCAATCAGCAGCATTGCATTAACGCCCGTCGCGGCTTCGCCGATTATCTCGATTTCATAATCCCCCGCCAGCAATAGCCGCTTTAAAATATCGCGCTGATGAACCGATTCGTCCACAATAAAAACTTTAATGGCCATAAATTATACCTCCAGCTCGTAAACTATATTTGCAATGGCCGCAATGGCCGCTGTTTCCGTTCGTAAAATGCCGCGCCCCAAAGAGATATTGGGCAGTGCGGCGGCCTCGCTTTCGCAAAAGCCCCCCTCAGGGCCGATAAAAATCCCCAAAGAGCTGATATTGCCCAGCTTTCCCCGCAAAAATGCCCCATGGAAAATGGCGTTTTTGGCGGGATGGCAAATATATGACAAATCCAGATTTTTCGCCATTTCCAGCCCTTTGTCAAAACTAATACAATCCTCGACCATCGGAATAATCCCGCGGCCGCTTTGTTTTGCCGCCGATTCGGCTATTTTTTGCAACCGCTGGATTTTATTGGCGGCATTAGAAATTTTTGGTATGCTATTTTGGCAAAAAATAGGTGCTATTTTATGTACACCCAGCTCTATCGCCTTTTGGATAACGATTTCAAGCTTGTCCGCTTTTGGCAAACCCTGAAAAAGGGTGATGGCAATAGGCAGCTCGGCAGTATTTTCACAAACCCGCAAAACCCGCGCTATCACTTTATCCCGGCCGATTTCTATGGCATGGCAAAAATAATCGAGCCCCGCGCCATTGCATATAATAATTTCCTCGCCGGCGCGAATGCGCAAAACCGCGAAATGACGGGCATTTTCGCCAGTTAGCGCGATGGTGTCGTCGATATCGGCCGGGGAAACAAAAAACCTATGCATTGTATTTCGCGGCAATAGTCCGCCAATCATCCATTTCATAAACCCCCAAAATATCAAATCCCGCCAGCATTATCGCAGTTTTCACTTCCTCCGCCCGCTCGCCAATAATTCCGCCCGTTAAAAATATGCCATTTGGCGCAATCATTTTGGAAACAATTGGGGCTAATTTTATTATAACATCAGAAACTATGTTTGCGCAAACAAAATCGTAAATTTCATCAAAATTTTTTTCTGTCAATAAATTCACGCATCTGGCATCCAGCCGACCGGGCGCAATGCCGTTGATTTCGGCATTTTCGCGGGTGATGTCCACGGCGGCCTCCTCGATATCCAGCGCGACCGCCTTTTTTGCCCCCAGCAATAGGGCAGAAATCGCCAAAATACCGCTGCCGCAGCCGATATCCAGCATATTTGCCCCCGGGGCAAAATCCGCGAGCCGCTCGAGCATCAGGCGGGTGCTTTGGTGCTGGCCCGTCCCAAAAACATGGCCGGGATTTATACGAAAAACCACCTCGCCGGGGGCTTTGTGATATTCTTCCCAAATAGGGCAAATCACCAGTCGCTCGCCGATTTTAAAGGCATTATAATGCTTTTTCCATTCATTTAGCCAACCGGAATCATCAACAATTTCACAATCCAGCGAAAATGGATAACCGCGCGCCGAAAGCCCCGCAGAAATAGCCTCGCACAAAGCCTCGCCGCCCTTTATCGGCACATGAAAACGAATAATCCCATCCCCCCGCTCCTTGCCCAGCAGGGTATCGTCAATATAATCCCAATGCTTGGGATTATTTTCCAAAAATACCAAATTTTCATAGTCATCCAAAATCTCAACGGCCTCTATGCCATAATCCATCAGCTCTGCCACAATAATATCAATCATTTCCGATGGGGCGGTAATCGTCACCGAATTCCATTCCATAATCAAACTTTCTCCTTTGTTGAGATAAATTTTGTTAAAATAATACCAATCATCACAAAAGCCGCCAGCCATAGCAAATGCGCCATTGCCGCCCGGGGGCTTTGGCTAAAGGCCGCCACCATATTTTCGGCAATGCCCATATGTATCAGCAAAACAATGCCGCCGAAAATCAGCCCCATCACTAGCGCGTAAAGCTTTTCCCGGTGTTTATCTAAAAAATAACCAACCAGCCGCGCCGCCGCCATCAGCCCGATTATCGCGCCAATCGCAAAAGCGGCGATAATATGCAGACTTGTTAAAATCATATCAATTCCGCCGGACTGGCGCGTTACTAGCATTATCGCCCCCCCGGCCAAATTATTTGCGGCGGCATATATTGTGCCGAATTGCCCCAGAAGCATTAGCATCACAGCCCCGCTCATGCCGGGAATGAGCATCAGCGAGCAGCTAATCAGCCCCGCCAGCGCGATAATGGCGAAATCGCCGACCCCGCCAATGCGCTCGATGGCGATAATGGCCGCATCGCTATCCGGCGCAAAAACGCCCAGCGCAACAATCCCGCAAAACCCAATCAGACCAAGGGCAAAAAGCCGAAAATCCCGCCGCCCCGCCAAATTTTTAACAATCCCGGGAATGCCCCCAATCACCAGCCCAACAAAAAGCGCGTAGCTTTGAAAAGGAAAATGCACCAGCGCAAAAACGGTAATCCCCACCGAGGCAAAAATCCCCGCGGCCGCCCCGCCGCCAATCGGCAGCAAAAACCCAACACTCCCCCGAAAATCCCGCCGCAAACCATTACAAGCCTCAATAATCCGGTCATACAGCCCAACAACAACAGCAAACGCCGACCCACTAAGCCCCGGCAAAACCAGCCCCAGCCCAATCAGCGCGCCCTTAATGATGTTAATCATCAAAACCCCTCCTATATTATATCAAAAAAAATAAACTATTGCAATTATCTGTAAATATGGTAAAATAAATATATGCCTTTTTTTGTGGTACTTGCATAAATTTTGAAGAGAGTAGGCGATTTGTTTTGATAAAGCTGTTGCGCCGATATGGCGGGCCTTATTTGGGCTTGCTATTTGTGGTATTGATTTTGTTGATTGTGCGGGCTTTTTCCGAGCTGGCTCTGCCCCAATATATGAGCGGGATTGTGGATTATGGTATTGCCCAGCAGGGGGTGGATTCGCCGATTCCGCAAGTTTTGACCGTTGCCACATTTGGCGAAATTCGGGCTAATTTTGACGACCCTGCGCTGGGGAATCGTTTTGCCCAATATTATCCCCTGCAAACCCTACATAATCACGGTTGGCGGGATATTGAATTCACCCAACCCGTGGCGGCATTTCACGGCTTGGGTGCAAATGTGCGAAATTGGGAGCAGGAATTTATTGATGCCCTGGCTCGCGCGATTGCCCGGACGGAAAATGCCGACCCATATTTGACCCAGCCCCAGGCAAATCAAATCGCCATGGGGGTAATCGCCGCCGAATATGCCCGGCTAGGCGTGGATATGGAGGCCTTCCAAATGAGCTATGTTTGGCGCATGGGCGGGCTGATGATGGCGATTACAATTATTTCCATTTTGGCCGCCATTGGACAGGGCTTTATTTCAGCGCGGATAGCCACGGGGGTGGCGCGCAAGCTGCGGCTGGATATTTTTAACAAGGTTACTAGTTTTACTAATACCGAATATAATAATTTCTCAACTGCCACTTTTATTACCCGCTCTACAAATGATGTAAATCAGGTGCAGAGCATATTGGCCATGGGGATTCGCATGATTATCTACTCGCCCATAATGGCGGCGGGCGGGATTGTTATGGTTGTGACAACCGATGCGAGCATGGCATGGATTTTATTTTTGGCTATTGGCTTGATTCTGGGCTTTGTGGCACTTTTTTATGCGCTAGCCGCGCCGCGCTTTCGGGTTATTCAAAAGCTGATTGACAAGGTGAATCTCGTTACCCGCGAGGGTTTGACCGGGATTATGGTAATTCGCGCCTTTGGCACACAAAAGCACGAGGAGGCGCGCTTTGATGATGTGAATACAAATCTCTTTGGCAAACAATTGTTTATCGCCCGCGCCGCCGCATTTCAAATGCCGGTGATTATGGCGATTATGAATATGTCGACCATCCTGATTGTTTGGTTTGGCGCGCATTCCATACAGGCCGGAAATTTGCAGGTTGGCCATATGATGGCGTTTATTCAGTATGCCATGTTTATAATTATGTCGTTTTTGATGTTGAGCATGGTTTTTATTATGATGCCCCGCGCCAGCGTTGCCGCCCAGCGGATTATGGAGGTTTTGGATACCGAGATAGTTGTCAATGACCCGGCCAGCCCCACTCCCATCCCCGCCGACCGCGGCGATATCGAGTTTCGCAATGTTAAATTCAAATTTGCCGGGGCGGAGGGGTATGCCCTTTCGGATATTAGTTTTACCGCCAAAAGCGGCGAAATTACAGCCTTTGTCGGCTCTACCGGCTCTGGCAAATCTTCCCTGATAAATCTGATTCCCAGATTTTATGATGCCACCGAGGGGCAAGTGCTGGTAAATGGCGTGGATGTGCGGGATGCGGCGCAAAAGGATTTGCGCGGCCTCATAGGATATATCCCCCAAAAGGCGGTGCTTTTTTCCGGGACTATTGAAAGCAATATCAAATATTCAAATAGCAATATGAGTAATGCTGATATGGAGCTTGCTGCAAATGTTGCTCAGGCCACGGAATTTATTTTGGAGAAAACCGAGCAATATAATGAGGAGATTGCCCAGGGCGGCACAAATGTCAGCGGTGGCCAGCGTCAGCGGCTGTCTATCGCCCGGGCTATTGCAAAAAATCCAAAAATTTACATTTTTGATGATTCCTTTTCCGCGCTGGATTTTAAAACCGACGCAACCCTGCGTCAGGCCTTGGGCGAGCATACAAAAGATGCCACCACTCTAATCGTTGCCCAGCGCATTGGCACTATCAAAAACGCCCATCGGATTATTGTTTTGGACGAGGGGAAAATCGTGGGGGATGGGCGGCATAGGGATTTGTTAAAAAATTGCGAAGTCTATCATCAAATAGCGGCATCTCAATTGAGTGACGAGGAATTGGCGCGGGATATGGAGGTGACGGCATGAGCAACCAGCGAGTAGTTATGCGGCAAGGCGGGCAAGGCGCGGGCGGAGGCAGACCCGGCGGCGGCGCGGGCGGTCCCGGTGGCTCCGGGGCAGGAGGCCCGGGCGGGCGCGGTGGTGGCGGCGGTATTCGGCGCGGCGCGGGCGGCCCATTTGCGGGGATGATGCCCCCGGAAAAGCCAAAGGATTTCAAGAAAACCATGAGCAAATTGCTGGCATATCTAAAGCCATTTATCCCGCAAATGACGATTGCCATTTTATTTGCAATCGCCGGGACTATTGCCAGTGTAATGGGGCCAATGATTTTGGGTCGCGCTGTTACCGAGATTTTCAGCGGCTCTACCCGCATTTTGGCGGGCGAGGGCGGCATTGATTTTGATATTGTTTGGGGCGTAATTTTAACCCTGATTGGTTTATTCAGCCTAAACGTCTGTTTTTCAATGGTGCAGGGGCTTTTGATGGCGGGGGTTTCCCAGCGGGTTAGTTATAATTTGCGCAAACAATTTTATGCAAAAATCAATCGCATGCCCCTGAAATATTTTGACGAAAAGCCATATGGCGAGGTTTTGTCGCGGATGACAAACGATATCGACCTAATGGCCGATTCCCTATCGCAAAATATCACCCAAATCACCACCAGCATTATCACAATTATCGGCGTGCTGGCGTTTATGCTATATATCAGCGTTTCCATGACCGGGCTGGCTTTGTTAATAATTCCGCTATCCATGGTTGTGGTAGGCATTTTGATAAAATTTTCCCAAAAATTTTTCCGGGGACAGCAAAAATATTTGGGGACGGTAAATGGCCAAATCGAGGAGGTTTTTGCGGGGCATTTAATCGTAAAAGCTTTTTCTACCGAGGAAAAAGAGCGCGCCTCTTTTGAGGTCGAAAATAATAATTTGTATAAATCCGCATGGAAAGCCCAGTTTGTGTCCGCGCTGATGTTTCCGGCTATGATGTTTGTTGGGAATGTGGGCTATGTTGGGGTTTCGATTTTGGGCGCGACTTTTGCCATTCGCGGCGTTATTCAGGTTGGCGATATTTTGGCGTTTATCCAGTATTTGCGCCGTTTGACCGACCCCATCAATATGCTGGCACAAATTTCCAATGTGTTGCAATCCACTGTGGCGGCGGCGGAGCGGGTTTTTGAATTTTTGGAAGAAGGGGAGGAAATCCCCGATGCTAAAAATCCCGCCGACCCGGCTATTATCGAGGGTCGCGTGGTTTTCGAGGGTGTTAATTTTGGCTACGAACAAGATAAAACAATTATTCACAATTTCTCCGCCGATATCGCCCAAGGCCAGCGCACTGCCATTGTCGGCCCTACCGGTGCTGGCAAGACTACAATCGTTAAACTGATTATGCGTTTTTATGATGTAAACGACGGCGCGATTATGCTCGATGGGCATAATATCAACGATTTCCGGCGGGATGATTTGCGCGGGATGATTGCCATGGTGTTGCAGGATACCTGGCTTTTCAATGGCAGCATTATGGAAAATATCCGCTATGGCCGCCTAAATGCCACGGATGACGAGGTAATCGCCGCCGCAAAAGCCGCCCATGTTGACCATTTTATTAACACACTCCCCGGCGGCTATCAATCGGAAATCAATGAGGAGGCCAACAATATTTCGCAGGGGCAAAAGCAGCTGCTGACCATTGCCCGGGCTATTTTGTCCGACCCGAAAATCCTGATTTTGGACGAGGCCACCAGCTCTGTCGACACCCGCACCGAGATTTTGATTCAAAAGGCCATGGACAATTTAATGTCAAACCGCACCAGCTTCATTATCGCCCACCGCCTATCCACCATCCGCCACGCGGATTTGATTTTGGTTATGAACAACGGCGATATCGTCGAGCAAGGCAGCCATTCCGAGCTATTGGCGGCCGGCGGCTTTTACCACGGGCTTTACAATAGCCAGTTTGAGGGGGATTAAATGCAAGATAGCAATTTGATTATTTTAAATTCCGCGCGAAAACACGGAATTTCTGATATCGATATGATTAACGTGCTTGCTGACCCGTATGTGGTTTTAAGAATTCGAGAAGAGCCCGAAAAACTATTGTTTTTAGGGTTTGACTCAAAAGCAAGAGCCATTGAGGTTATTTCTGACACAGGCACAGATGGGCAAGTGTTTATTATACATGCGGACAAAATAACAAAGCGATATGAGAAACTGCTCAGGGAGGTGCTGGGATGAATGTTGATGTTGAAGTAGTTTGGCAAAGGGGCGATTCTGAAATGCCGGCAAATATAGAGCATATTGTTAAAAAGGCGCGAAACGAATTGTTGCTTAGGTCGCTGCAATTGCCCAATGATGCGGTAAACATAATACGCTATAATGCCAGCAAAAGCAATAAAACTATCAATGAATATATCGCATCTTTAGTGCTGGAAAACATTCAAACTGCGCAATAAAATGCTGGGGGTTTTTGGATGGAATTAACAGGGATTTTTGCTGATTGCGGGCCGAATTTTGTTAGCAATCCCGAGCCGAAATTGGGCGAGATGGTAGAAATTGCCATTCGGGTTTGTGCTGGGGATTTTGGGGATGGGGATATCTCGCTGTGTATTGGCGGGGCTGATTTGTCGTGCAAAAAGGTGCGGACGGTCGGGCTTTTTGATTATTTTGCCGCCGCCCTGCCTTGTCCGCCCGTTATTGAATATTATTTCACACTGAAATCAAATGGCATTATTTACCATTACAATCATCTGGGAATTAGCGAGGATTACGACCCCGCCTATAATTTCACAATTTTTGCCGATTATCATACCCCCGATTGGGCAAAGGGGCAGGCCATGTATCAAATTTTTGTGGATCGTTTTGCAAATGGTGACCCCGGAAATGATGTTTTGGATAATCAATACCTCTATTTGGGGCGGCTGACAAAGCGTATTACCAATTGGTCTGCGCCAATAGAAAATACAGATTTTGCCAATTTTTATGGGGGCGATTTGGCGGGCATCATCGAAAAAATGGCGTATTTGCGCGATTTGGGCGTTGGTGCGATTTATCTAAATCCGGTTTTTGTGTCCCCCAGCAATCATAAATATGATACCCAGGATTATGATTATGTCGATCCCCATTATGGCGTGATTATCAATGATGGCGGCGCGGCTCTGGGTTTTGATACTTTGCATAATAAACACGCATCTATGCATATTTCGCGGATTACGGATGCGGCGAATTTAGAGGCCTCAAACCAGCTGCTGGCGCGGCTTATCCGGATTGCCCACGAGCATAATATCCGGGTGATTTTGGATGGGGTTTTCAATCATTGCGGAGCTTTTCACAAATGGCTGGATTCCGAGGGTTTTTATGGAGGTGGCGCGCTGAATGAACCCGATTCGCCATACCGCGATTATTTTATTTGGGATAAACATAACAAATACGAAGCTTGGTGGGGGCATGATAATCACCCTAAACTGAATTTTGAGGGCAGCCGCGATTTGTATGATTATATTTTGCGAATCGGGGCGAAATGGGTTTCGCCGCCATTTAATGCGGATGGATGGCGGCTGGATGTTGCGGCGGATTTGGGCAAAAGCCGCGAGTTTAATCAGCAGTTTTGGGCGGATTTTCGCGATGCGGTAAAGGCCGCAAACCCCGAGGCCATCATTATCGCCGAGCATTATGGCGACCCCGCCCCATGGCTCGATGGCCGCCAATGGGACACGATTATGAATTATGATGCCTTTATGGACCCGATTGGCTGGTTTTTCACAGGCATGCAAAAGCATTCAGAGGCGAAAAACCCCGATTTGCAGGGGGATGGCCGGGCTTTTGAGGCCGCCATGCGATATCATAATGCGCGGATGCCTTGGCCGGCCTTGCAGACCGCCATGAATCAGATTTCAAACCACGACCATGCGCGATTTTTGACCCGCACAAATATGACCATCGGGCGGCTGCATACCAAGGGCGCATTTGAAGCGGATATGGGCATCAACAAGGCTTTGATGATGGCCGCGGTGCTGATGCAATTCAGCTGGCCGGGCTGCCCCACCATTTATTATGGCGACGAGGCCGGGCTGGCGGGCTGGACCGACCCCGACAATCGCCGCCCCTATCCATGGGGGCGCGAGGACCGCTCCCTGATTGCCCTGCACCGGGCGGCGGGGGCTATTCGCGCGGCGCACCCGGCTTTGCAAACAGGCTCGTTAGAATTTTTGCAAACCCATGGGGGCATTGTGGCCTATGGCCGCTGGAATGGCGAAGAATCCCTAATTTGCGCCTTTAATGCCACCCCCCAGCCCATCCCCTGCAACCTAGAAGCTTGGCGGGCAAATTTTCCAAAAAATGGCAATGCCACCTGCCTAATCCAATCCACCGGCGGCGATTTTACCACAAACCCCGGCAAAATCCCCATCAAAAAGGGAATTTTGTCGGCAACCCTACCGCCGCGCTCTGCCACGATTTTTATTGTCTAATTTTGCACAATCATAGTCCCCGGGTAAAAATGCGCCAGAATTTGGTGGTAATTGTAGCCCCGGTCAATCATGCCGCGCACGCCGTTTTGGCTCATCCCGACGCCATGGCCAAAGCCGCCGCCGTGGATTGTTATTATTCCGTCAATATCGGTGAATGTGAAAAAAGTGCTGGGCAGCATAAAAAAATTCTGCGCCGGAGCGGCATTATGGCGATTTATTTCGATGATTTCACCGGGCAAATTTGGGGCGAGCAGGCGGCGGATGCTGTATTCTGTGCGAATTAGGGCGGATGCGGCGGTGCCGTGTATTTTGATTTCGCGAATATTGCCCCCCTGCCCCCGGCTAACCACCTCCATCCCAGTAAATTCGCCGATTGCGGTAATCGGCGGCGCGAGATTGCGATTGATTATCCGCGTCATTTGGTCGTGGGTCAGGGCGAGATTCCAGCGAAACCACGGAAAATCAGCATCAAAGCCCGCGATATTTGTATCGCTAAAAAATTCACGAGCAGCCCCCTCATCGCTTTTGTCAACAAGCCCGCCGCCGCTATATTGCCGCCGCGCCTGCAAATAGGCTGGTGATTGCTCGTCAAAATAATATCCCGATTTCCAAACATCATGAAAATTGGCCGTCACCCCGGCGGATGTGGAGAAAAAATTTGCCGCCACAATCCGGCCATCATAGGCCAAAAACTGCCCCGCCGTCGCTCGCACAGCTTGGCGGGATATTTCTGTTTCTGGAATATTATTGAAAACTTGGGAATGAATGGAATCGTCAATATTCGCGCCTAGGGCATGAAAACGGTTTGCGTGAAATTGGTTATAGGCATAGCTGCGGGCGGTAATCGCCTGCACCTTTGCCGCCTCCAGCCCATGCGCCGTCGGCATTTCCGAGGGAATCACCCCATAAAGATATTCCTCAAAACACAATTCATTAACAATCACAAAGCCGCTCCCATGGCGGCTTATTTCGATTGTGCCGCGATATTTTGGCGGCGCATTATCCGGCCAGGCGCGGCGAATGGAATTTATTGCCAGCTGCCCCCCGCCGCGGGGGCTGATATAGAGCCGACCCGCCCCCAGAGCGGCTTCAAAGCCCCCGGGGTCTATGCGCAAAATCTCGCCCGGGTCAAAATGCTGATAAACCCCCACGCCGCGCAGGGTTAGTCCCTCATTGCCAAAAATTTCTACATGATTGTGAATATATCCGCTAAACCCCGTGGTGCTGATAACCACGCGCATTTGGGCGGGCGCGGGGCGGCGGGTAATTATCGCGGCGGCAATCATCCCATCGCGCAAAACAAATTCGGCGATATCCGCGCCCACGGTCAGGGCGGCCAAATCCCGCTTGCGCACCGCCCCATAGGCCGTCGAATAGATGCGCAAATGGGGATGGGTCGGGATGCGGCCAATGCCCGCAATCTCGATTGTGGCGGGGTTTGCCTCGATTACCGCGCCGGATATTAGGTGGCCGAAAACCCGGATATCCTCGGCGCGAGCTGCGTTTATACGTATATCCGCAATCACCCCGGCGGGGATATCTCCATCAAACAAAAAAGTCCGCTCTATCCCGCCTGTGAAAATCGTGACAAACCCCTCGCCGCGGCGGACAATATAGGCATTTGGGATGGTTGGCGAATTATTCACAACCCCGACAACCGCGATGATTTGCCCGGCGCGGTGAATGGCATAAATTTCACGATTCATATATGGGGCGAGATTTAGCCCCGCGCTGGCAAAATGCCCCTGCGCGGCGATTGTATGGCCGGGGGGCAGCTGGGGATGGCTGCCGGAAGTCGCTAAAATTATTAGTTTTTCTGATGCTATGCCAAAGTTTGTGTAAATATTGCCAAGGCTGAGATTATAGAGGGTTTGTATGTATAAATCCACCCATAGGGCGTAGGAAATGGCCATATGACGGTTGTTGTCGTCGATTCGGATGCGTAGATGATTATCAGGGTCTAGCCGCTCTAGCAAAATCTGGGCTTGCTCTGTGGTTAGCGGCTCGTCGGGATGAAAGAGCGCGCCCGCGCCCCCCATGAGGTTAAGCGTATAAACGGTATTTATATAGTGGTCGTGCCAAAGGCGGGGGTCGGTATCAGCAAAGCTGATAATCCGCTGGGCGTCGCGAATCTCCGAGGGGGATGCAAAAGCGAGGGCGAGCATTTTCGCCGCCTGGGCGCGGGTGACAGGCATATCATCGCCTGTAATCGCCACAGTCGGGGCGGCCGTAGGGGGGGCCGTGTATGCGATAAACGGGTTAAATGGCGGCATATATTCGTGCGCATGGGGGGCATAGCCCGGCGCACTGCATGCCGCTAGCAGCATTGCAAAAAATAAGACACAGAGCAGTTTCTTCATTATAAAACCTCCGCATTTGTTTTGTAGTAATTCTATGCTGGGTTGTCCTGAAATATTCTCAAATATATTTTGAAATATATTGACAAATATATTTGGTTATGATAGAATATGATTATAGCAAATAATATTTTAGGAGGTATGATTTTATGAACAAAATGGAAATGCAGGGATTTATTGATGGGCTGATTGAGCAGAATGTTGAATTTGCAATGCTTTTGATGGATGTGGATTTTATGTCAAAAATCAATCAGGATTATGGTCGGGATGCGGGGGATGCGGTTTTGCATTTACTTGAAAACCAGGCGGATGCCATGTTTTTAGCCACTTGCACCACCTTTCGCGAGGTGGACCATTTCGAAATTATTTTGCCGGGATATGGCAAAGAAACGGCATTTTTGGCGGCGGAAAACCTGCGCAAAGCCATAGCGGATGTGGTTTGGGATTTCACATGCGCCGACGGCGTGCCCCTGCGCCAAACGGTGAGCATCGGCGTGGCCACATATCCCGAGGATGGCAGCCGCGCGGCGGATATTTTCCGGCGGGCAAATGGCGCAATGATGCGCGCAAAAAAGGCCGGCCGCAACCAAGTCGCGCTGGCGCGAGAGGAAAAGCTCGCGCCAAAAACCAGCCATTATACCCAGACCCAGCTGGAGCAATTGTCAGAATTGTCCGAAAAAATAGGCGTCGGCGAGGCCGCCCTTTTGCGCGAGGCTCTCGACGAGCTTTTGCGGAAATATGATACAGACTAATAGTTATTGAAATAACAAACTTATCATTTCGGAGATATTTGCCGCGCCGTAAATGCGCATGTTTTTGGGGGTTTTTAGGCCTTTTAGATTGCCCTGGGGGATGATGGCCTCGGAAAAGCCCAGTTTCGCGCCTTCGGTTATGCGGGCTTGCACCGCCGTTATGGCGCGGCATTCGCCCGTTAGGCCGGCCTCGCCGAAAACCAGCATTTGTGGGCGGCATGGGCGATTGTGGCAGGCCGAGGCCACCGCGGCGATTGTCGCCAAATCCAGCGCGGGCTCGGAAATCCGCATGCCGCCGGCTATGTTTACATAAACGTCGGTTTCGGAAAGATTAAAGCCCGCGCGCCGCTCTAGCATGGCCAGCAGCATATTCATGCGGTTGTAATCCAGACCATTGGCCACCCGGCGCGGATTGCCAAAATTTGTGCGAGCCGCCAGAGCCTGCACTTCGGTTAAAATCGGGCGGCTGCCCTCGATTGTGCATGTCACCACAGAGCCGGGGGCATCTATTGGGCGTCCCGTCAGCATGTATTCAGACGGATTTGAGATACCAACAAGTCCCACATCCTTCATCTCAAAAACCCCGATTTCATTCGTCGCCCCAAAACGATTTTTGACAGCGCGAATCAGGCGATAGCTGGCCTGCCGCTCGCCCTCGAAATATAGCACCGAATCCACCATATGCTCCAAAATCCGCGGCCCCGCGATGCTCCCCTCTTTTGTAACATGCCCCACAACAATAACCGAAATCCCCCGCGCTTTCGCCAGCCGCATAAAAAAGGCCGTGCATTCCCGCACCTGCACAATGCTGCCGGGGGCGGATGAATGCTCATCAGTATACATGGTCTGGATGGAATCGATTATGCACAGAGCGGGGTTAATCGTATCAATAGCCTGGCTGATACTATTCAAATCAGTTTCCGCCAGCAATAATAGATTTTGTGAATCTACTTTCAATCTATCAGCCCGCAATTTTATTTGCGCTAAACTTTCCTCGCCGGATATGTAAAGAATTGGGGAAATAGGCATAAATTGGCAAATTTGCAAAAGCAGTGTGGATTTGCCTATGCCCGGCTCGCCGCCGACTAGCGTCAGCGAACCCGCCACTATGCCGCCGGATAGCACCCGGTCTAGCTCGCCTAATCCGGTGGTGGTTTTTTCATCCTCCAGCGAGGCGATTTCGCGGATGGGCGTGGGCGCGGCGATGCTGGCTATTCCCACGGAGCGCGAGGGCGCGGCCTTTTTTTCTATTGCCACCTCGGCAAACGAATTATATGTGCGGCAACCGGGACACCGCCCCAGCCACCGCCCCACCTCGTGCCCGCATTCGGCACACATAAAAACCGATTTAGATTTTTTTGATGACAATATTTTGCGCCTCCTCGGCCAAAGTCAAGGCGATGGTGGCTTTGCCCGATTGGCGGTTTGCGGTGATGCTCACCGGATGGCCATCGGTGGCGCAGGTAGTGTATGAATACTCGGTTTGCGGCTCTAGGCAAATAGTCACCATACAGCCGCCGCTGCCGGAAATGCCGAATTGGCAGGCATCCTCGGCAATCACAAAATCATGCACAGCCGCACCCGGCACAGCCTCAAAAAGCAGCTCGCCATTTCGCTCTAGCCGGGTTACGTCTTTGTGTGTGCGCAAAGAATAATTTGCGCCCCCATGGCTAAAATCGTTGATTTTCAGCTTTTCCGCCACCAAATAATCCCCAAAAGAAATGCTGCCATTTTCGTTGATACGAATCCCTTCGCTGATGATTCCCATAAATAAGACCTCCTGATATTTTTATGCGTCTTTAAAAAGAATTCTAATTTCCTCAATACGATTTTTGTCGACGGCCTCAACAATAAATGTGGTAACGCGCTCGCCGCCTTCGGAAATGCTCTCGCCGGGCTTTGGAATATAGCCAAAAAGCCCCAAAACATAACCCGCGAGGGTTTCATAATCCTCGCTAATTAGCTGCGTCCCAACAACTTCGTTAAAATCCTCGATTTTCACAAAGCCCGGGGCGAGATACTCCAGATTTGCGGCGATACAGCGGATTTCCTCGTCGATTTGGTCGTGTTCGTCAAAAATTTCACCTACAATTTCCTCGACCAAATCCTCTATGGTCAAAATGCCGGATGTGCCGCCGTATTCGTCCATCACAACGGCCAAACTAAGCCCCTCGCGCCGCATGGCCGCAAATAACTTTCGGGTAGGCTGGGCCTCATATGCAAAAAACGGCTCGCGCATATATTGCCCCACCTCGAAATCCTCCGCCGCGCAATCCGAAAAAATAAAATCTTTGAAATTCAACACGCCGATAATATGGTCAGCATCGTCGCGAAAAACGGGCAGGCGGGTGTATTTTTCTTTGGCAAAAATTTCCATTACCTCCGCATATTCCGAATCCACGGATATGCCCACAATCTCCGTCCGCGGAATCATGCACTCCCGCGCCAGACTCTGCTTAAACTCGAATACATTCTCAATCATCTCGCTTTGGTCTGATTGCAAAAGCCCCTCTTCCCGACCGACCTCGAGCATGGTTTTTAGCTCGCTTTCGGTAATAGTCCCCTCGTCCCCATTATTTTTAAATCCAAATTTTGACAATATTGACATTATCAGCAAATTAAGCACATGGGAAATTGGGGATAATACTTTTAGCACAATGCTCAATGGCCGCGAAACGAGCCGCGCCACCCCCTCTGAGCGGCGGCTGGCAATGGTTTTCGGGGTGATATCTGTGATAACCACAATAATTATTGTGGAAATAATCGTGGCAATGGCCATAACAACGCCCTCATTGCGATATCGGGCGATTTGCAGGGCAATGGCGGTGACAATCGACGAAAAAGCAATGGCGGCAAAATTACTGCCAATCAAAATAGAGCCTATCAGCCGCTCGCGATTGCGCAAAAGCCGGTCGATAATCCGGGCATTTTTCACCTTTGCATCGAGCATGCTCCGCACCTTTACCGCCGAAAGGCTGGTCAGCGACGTTTCCGACATAGAAAAAAACGAGCCCATAATAATCAGCACAACCGCAAAAACAAATAGCCCGGGCGAAATAGACACGCCGCCATAATCCCCCGCCACACTACCGGATTCCAAAAAAACCACTCCCCCAAATTTTCTACATCTTCCATTATATCACAAAGATAAATAAATTTCCACCAAAATATTTTTTCCGAAAGAGCCGCCGAGTAAACTGGCGATATTTGCACCATAAACGATTTCTCTTGCCAAGGCGCGTTTTGTGTGCTATAATATTTTTGTTGGAAAATAGTTTATTTTTGGAGCATGAAAATGATTGAAATTATTTTTGGGATGCTGGGCGGTTTGGCGCTGTTTATTTATGGGCTGAAAACCATGAGCGAATCCCTGCGGGCTTTGGCGGGAAAAAAGGCGCATAAATTTTTGGGCGCAATAACCACACTGCCCATAATCGGCATATTGGCCGGGGCTTTGGTGACGGCCATTACCCAAAGCTCGACTTTGGTCACCGTGATGGTAGTCGGGTTTGTAAATACGTCTATGTTAAATTTAAAGCAGGCCATTTCTGTAATAATGGGCGCAAATATCGGAACAACCCTAACGGCGCAGCTGGTGGCATTTCGGATAACCGATATGTGGGTTTATTTTGCGGCGGTGGGCTTTCCTGTTTATTTCTTTTTTCGGCGAAAATTGCCAAAAAATGTGGGCATGGTTTCGTTTTCGCTGGCTATGCTGCTGCTGGGCATGGGGCTGATGAGCGCGGCCATGGTGCCCCTGCGCGCCGACCCAAATTTTGCCCGGATGATTGTGGCTTTTAGCGACAATCGGGTTTTGGGAATGCTGGTGGGTGCTGTGTTTACGGCGATTATCCAAAGCTCGACCGCCGCCACCGGAGTTATTGTTGCGATGACCATGCAGGATTTGATTCCTTTCGAGGCCGCCCTGCCCCTGATTTTGGGCACAAATGTGGGGACAACCGCAACGGCGGTTTTGGCCAGCATTGGTGGCACTGTTTCCGCCCGCCGCGCCGCCATGGCGCATGTATTATTTAATTTTATAGGCGCATTGATTTTCCTGATATTTATTGACCAATATGCCTGGTTTATACAGTTAATTTCGCCCGGTGGCGATGTTCCGCGGCAGGTGGCAAATGCGCATACTATGTTTAGCCTGATTTCCGCCGCCCTTTTCCTGCCATTTATAAATCAATTTGCCAAACTTTTGACAAAGATTGTCCGCGGAGAGGATTTCAAAGAAAAGCGCGGCCCCATCTATTTGGACGACCGCCTGCTAAATACCCCGGATGTGGCTATAAAACAGGCGCGGGCCGAGCTTGTGCGTTTGGCGGAAATCGCCGGGGAAAATACCCGGCTGGCCTTTGCGGCCTTTATTGAGAGGGATAGTCAAAAATTGGCAAAGTGCCGGGATTTAGAAGACCAGGTGGATGATTTGGAAAAGGAAATAACTGGATATTTGACCAAAATAACCCAGCGCGGCATGACCGAAGACCTAACCAAAATGCACACAAAACTGCTAAATGCCGCAAATGACGTTGAGCGCGTTAGCGACCATGCGGATAATATCGCCGATTTGGCCGAAGTGGCCATCGAAAATGATGTCAATTTTTCCGATACCGCCACCGCCGAGCTAAAGGCCATATATGCCGCGGTTATTGAATCCTACAGCGTTTCCGTCACCTCGATTCGCAAAATGAGCGTGAAAACCGCAAAAGGGGTGGACAAGCTGGAGGAAAAAATTGACAAAATGGAAAAAGATATGCGCAAAAACCATACGGAGCGGCTAAAAAACGGCATTTGCAATGCCGAGGCCAGCGGGATTTTTGTTGATATGATAATAAATTTCGAGCGCATTGGCGACCATGCCGTCAATTTGGCGAAAGTGGCGGTATAGGGCATGGGGCATGGGTTTGCGGGTATTTTGGATATGGCGAAAGCCCTCTTTCGCGAGAGCATTCGCCCCGGCGGGATTTACGCGGATTTCACCATGGGAAATGGGCATGATACCCTATTTATGGCGCAAGAATGCGCGGGTGGGCGGGTTTTTGCCTTTGATATCCAACCCGCCGCGCTGGCGGCGACCCGGGCGCGCCTTGATGCCGCGCAAATCGGCGGCGATATCTCCCTGATTTTGGATGACCATACAAATTTTGCCAAATACATCCACGGCGAAATTGATGGAGGAATGTTTAATTTGGGCTATTTGCCCGGTGGCGACAAATCGATTGTCACAAATATTGACAATCTTTTGATTGACAATATTTTGGCGCGGCTAAATCCGGGCGGGATTTTGGCGATTGTGGCATATCCCGGCCACCCCGGCGGCGATGCGGAATCCACCGCCCTGCTGGATTTCGCCACCAAAATCGATTCGCAAATTTTCGCCGCAATTGTTTATCGAAATATCAACAAACCAAAATCCCCATTTTTGCTGGCTTTTCGGCGATTGTGAAATTTTGATAATTCGGAGGGAGAAAATGTATCTATACCATTATTTTGAAAAGGGAAGGAAACCTTTTTTGAATTTGTCGGACTTAACAAATGAAGAAGCGATACAACTTCATTCTAAACTAGCAACCGAAAATGGCAGCTTCGCAAAGCGTGATGCTAATGGGCAATATATGCTGCAACGCCGCATAGTTGAAGAACGTGCGTATTCCATGTTTACAAGAAAAGGGGGCGCGCCCATTCGCAAAGCCCCTCATTACATGATAATGGCAGAAAATGAATTGGACGAATTAAAAACATGGTTTCTTAACTACGACATTGTAAAAATCCCGCTTGATGAATTTGACAAAACCACAATTTCTTTTACTTATGGAGATTCATACCCCACGTTTAAGCCGATTTTTGATGAAGAGCCTGAATACGATTTGTATTTATATAATGAAATTTTAGAGGTAATAAAAGAACGAGGTATGCCACCTGTACGCAATGAAACTATGTCTTGGTTAGAACCAACCTATGTTGAAGCGCAAGTATGGAGCGATGAAACGATAAGCAAATACCGCTGACAGGAGGGGGTATAAATGAGGGAGATTCGGCGGCGCAGACGACCCGCGCCGAAAAAGCGCAAAATTAGCTGGCCGGCATTTATCGCGCTGGCGGCGCTGGCGGCGGCTTTGCTCTATTTTGGCACTACCGCCGTGGCTTTGGATAATGGGATTTTCGGCGTTTTCGGCGCGGGCGCATATGGCGATGATATCGGCCAGCCCGGCGGTTTTGCCCGGCCGCAAAATCCCCGCGTGGAAATTGATATTAGCGAAATAAATATTTACAAAGACCATTGGCGGCGGCAATATCGTTTTTATTATGACAATCCCGAAATGATGAACCGCGACCAGCATATTGTTTCCGATAATTACGGCTTTGTCCGCAATATTACATATAGCGGCGGCGTTTTGACGATAAATACATATGCTCCGGCGGTTTTTGAGGCGGTTTATGATGAACAAACCGGGATTGTTACAATCCATGTCGAAAGCCCGCGCGAGCGGTATGACTGGGTTGTGATAATCGATGCGGGGCATGGGGGTTTCGACCCCGGCGCGATTCATGGGGGGCATAATGAGAGCGATATTGTTTTGTCAATCGCGCACAAGACATATCAGATTTTCGCATATAGCAATAGCGGCGTCCGCGCTTTTTTGACCCGCTATGACGATAGTTTTTTGGCAATGTCCTATCGTACAATTATTGGCAATCTCTCGGCGGATTTGTTTGTGGCCATTCATGCCAATGCCTATGGGCGTGTTCCCGCCGTTCGCGGCACGGAGGTTTTGTATGCCCGCTATTCCGCCAAAAATCGATATGGCAATCCCGGCCGCGCCGATATTAGCAATGCTGATTTTTCCCAAATCATGCAAAACCATTTGGTGGGCGCGCTAAATACCCGCGACCGCGGGATTGTACGTCGCGGCGATTTGGCCATGCTAAACGCATCCACCATCCCCTTGGCATATTTGGAAATCGAATTTATGACAAACCCCCAGGCTTTGGCGGATTTGCTAAATCCCGATTTTCAGCAACGCACCGCCCAAGCTATATATGACGGCGTTTTGTCCACATTGCGGAGGTAAAATATGCGGCAAAAAATCAAAAAGATTTTGTTGATTCTATTGGCAATACTAATAATCGGCGGCGGTATTGCTACATGGCGAGTTTATCGGCATTTTTTCCCGGCGGTTATTATCGAAACTATCGGCTGGCCGGCGCAGGAGTGGGATTTTAACGAAATCGCCACGGGGATTTTGGCGGGGGATATGGAGGCGTTTGTTTCCACAATTTACCAAATAGATTTGCGCCAAGCACGACATGGCGATACGGTGGCGTATCTGCGGGATTATCGGGTTTATTCCCTATCAAATGGACAGCAGATTGTGCAGACAACCCAAAGCCGCCGCTATTTTGTTGACAGATTGGAAAAAATTACCAATTTTATTTACACCCCGCGAAATATCGGCGACGAGCTGATTGTGATTGTTTTGACAAAGCCGGACGGCCACCCCTACCGCCGCGCAATTTATACGATTAACGGCGCAGACTGGGTCAATGCCCACGTAGTTATTGGAGGATACCGAGAATGAGCGAATATATGATGCAAAATATTTCCAAAATGGCGGTGATTGGCCTGTGCTTTTTGATTGCGCTGATGGGCCGCAAAAATGCATTTAGCCGAAATGATTCAAATTGGCTTGTTATGGCTTTGCTAATCACTGTGATTGCTGATTTTTTCTTGGTTTTGGTGGTTATTCCCGGGCTGGGGGTTGCGATTTTTTGTCTGGCGCATATTTGCCATGCCATCCGCTTTAGCGGCGAGCGCAAACCCCCATGGCAGCTGGCTTTGGCGGGGTTGCCCGGCCTTGTTGCCATTATTGCCACGGGGGATTATTTGATTGCTATTGCGGCGATTTATGCGGGGCTTTTCGCGGTTTCATTCAGCTATGCCATCCGCCAGTTTATTCGCCGTCAATTCCCGCCGATAAATCGGCGGCTGATTTTGGCCGGGATGATTTTGTTTTTGCTCTGTGATATTTCTGTGGCAATCTTTAATGCCCGCCTGCTTTTTGAGGGCGCAAACCCCGAAATCATGGCATTTGCCCAAAGCGCCATCTGGCTATTTTATGCCCCGGCCATGGTGCTGCTGGCAATCAGCGGCTATAATTTCACAAAATCAACAAAATAATGTCACGCCCAAATTTAGCTCATTTATGGCGCGGACGGCCAAATTGGCGTGTTCTATAGCTCCACGGGCGTTTAAGTGGGTGTTGTCCGGCAAAAATAGTGCGGCGGAATCCACCTCGCCATAGTTTGACAACATATTGGCAGTCAGCCGCTCCATATCGATTAGCGGCACATTTTTCGCGTCGGCAACCGCCTTTGCGGCGGCAGGATAATCCCCATGAGTCGGCACTAGCTCGCCATTTTCAAAGCGGCGGCGGCAAATGGGCGTGGCGATAATCGGCTTTGCGCCTATTTCGACAAGCTCGTCAATAAATCTACTAATCCGCTGGCCATATTCCGCCGGGGAAACATAGCGATCGGGGCGGCTGCGATTGGCGTCATTATGGCCAAACTGGATAATGGCGATATCGCCGGGGCGCGCGGCCTCGAGCAGATGATCCCAATGCCCCAGCATCCGAAAACTTTTGGTGCTGCGGCCATTTACGGCGAAATTTGCTAGGCCGACGCCGGGAGCCATCATCCCGCGCAGAGCCTGGCCCCAGCCCCGCTCGGCAAAGACGGCATCCTCTTTATTGCTCATGGTGGAATCTCCGGCGAGATGCAAAGTCAGGCCGGGGGCGGGTTTGTGCGGCATAATGGAATCGGCGAGGGCATCAAAATTTTTGGAAAACCATGGCTCGGAAATGCGATGCTCCGGGGATTCCGCGGGGATATCGCCCAGAGAAATCGCCCGGGGCGGATAGGCGGCAAAATCCATTGCCAAATCCTGGGAATTTGCCGCGATAAAATCCAGCGCGGCGGCGGTGTTTTCCGCGCCAATGGCAATCCAGCCATATCGCCCGGCCATCCGGCGCAAAAAAACGCGCTCGATATGCCGCCGCTCGCCGCATTGGGCGTATTGCAAAACCAGCGCGGGCGCGGGCTTTATGCCCAGAGGGCGAAAAATATCCATACGATTTTCCTGGCCAATTGGTAATTTTTCCCAATTATATATATTGGCCATATGACATTCTGCGGGGATTTTCATTTGAATCCTCTCCTTTGATAAAAAATTTTCGGGGGTGCAATTATGCGGTTTATTGGGGAATTTTACGAGGGCGAGCGGATTTTGGGGCATTATCTTTGCCGCAAAAAGGAATTGCTGAAAACCAAGGCGGGCAAGGGTTATTTGTCGCTGGTTTTGCAGGACAAAACCGGGAGCATCGCTGCTAAAATCTGGGATATTGGAAATGATATCCAGGATTTTGAGGCGGGGGATTTTGTGAAAATTGATGGGGATGTGACGGCATATCGGGATGCGCTGGAGCTGCGGGTGGCGAAAATCCGCCAAAGCCGCGCGGATGAATATCAGCCTGCGGACTATATCCCTACAACTGACAAGGATATACCCGAAATGATGGCGCAAATCGGCGATTTAATCGATTCAATTCATAATTTCCATATAAAGGAATTGGTGCAAAATATTTACAATATTCCCGAAATCAGGGAGACTTTGCCATCCCATTCGGCGGCGCAGCATATGCATCATGCCTATTGGGGCGGGCTTTGCGAGCATACTCTATCCGTCGCGCAGATTTGCGAATTTTTAGCACCGCGATATAAATTCGTCAATCGCGATTTGCTTTTGGCGGCGGCTTTGCTGCATGATATCGGCAAAATCTTTGAGATTTCGCCATTTCCCGAAAATGAATATACCGACGAAGGCCAGTTAATTGGCCATATCGTTGACACGGCGCGGATTATCCGTGAGCAGGCGGCAAAAATCCCGGGCTTTCCCCCGCGCCTCGAAACCATGCTAACCCACTGCATAATTTCCCACCACGGGCGGCTGGAATGGGGTGCGCCAAAAGAGCCGCGGCTAATCGAGGCGGCCATTTTGCACGAGGCCGACCACGCCGATGCCACCATAAAAATGTACGAAGAAGCCCTGCAAGCCGCGCCCGCAAAATCAAATTGGTCAAATTATCACAGGGTGTTGGGACGTAGTATTAGCAAAACAAATTTTTAAAATAGCTAATCTAATAGACATACCAGTAGGTGTTCTGCTATCGCTTTTGGGTCAACGATTTCAAGCTCATCACTCGGGGCTAGAAAGTTAAAATACAGGCTTCGCAAAAAGTTTTTGCGGTTTACGTGCAAATAATAATCGCCCGGAATCGCGCCATTCCACCATTCTTTGTCATTCGGATTGAAGCTATCAACCCACGCTATCAAATCCTCGTTTGTTAGGATATTGTTAGCGCAAACCGCATTTACCGCCCAAATCAGCCGCTCGTCTTCTTCGGCGGTATATACGCAATTCCGGCAAAGAATCAGGGTTTTTACCGCATCAAGTATTTCAAGCAACTCTTTGCCATCAAAACAAAATTTGCCATCAATTTCACAGCCCGCCGTATTGCCCAAAGCATCAGCAGCATGCGCCCAGCCTTTGCCATTAACATAACCGCGACAATCTTTTTCTTTGCCCATATAGCGCAACAGAGTTTCCTTGATGCCTTTCACATCAGCGATTGTTAGGAATGGCTTTTTGTCATGCAGGCAAAAAGCCAAAGCTATCACAAGCGAGGAAAAAGAGCGGGTAAAAACTGAATCCGTATCTTTTTCGCCAATGCCAAAAAATAGATGCTGCTCACCAAGGCAAGTGGTTAAAATATGCCTCATTTGGGTTGTCGAAATTGTGCCATTATCAGTCCAGCTATTGAAAGTCGAATACGCCAAGCCATCCCGGAATTCCCCATCAGTATGGCCGATAAATTTTAGCATACCGGCAATTGTGATGTCTACATCAACACCATTTGACACGCTGTAGTCATTGTTTTTTATCTGAATTAAGCATTGTTTTAATTCCTCAAAAGTTTTCATAAACACTCCCCTATGGATTGGCGGCCAATGGCCGCCCCTACGATTTGTCCGGGCTTGAAATTTCTCGCCTGTTGATTTGTATAATTTTCATGCAATTTGGCATATGCGCCTATGTCTAGCAATATGTGATTTATAAAGCCGTTTTTGTATTCCAGATGAATATCCTTTGCGCGGGATGGCGGCGGTATTTCGTCGCCCTCCTCCATGCTGAGCAAAATCCATCCGCAAGCGGCGTCTGTAGCCATTTCCAGTGCCTCGGCAAAATTCGCGCCAAAGGTGGCGCAGCCTGGCAAATCGGGTACGATTGCGGAAAACCGCCCATCATCTTCTTCATAAAAGCAAACCGGATATACCAATTTCATTTTTGCTACCTCCCTAAGCCGGCGCTTTTACTCGCCATCCTCCATTTCAATCCCGCTTTCTTCGGGGAAATCTAGGGTTTCTGCGCCTATGGATTGGTAGTATTCTTTGTTGCGCAGTTTTAGGTCGAAATACCAGCAGGAAAATACTATGGCGAAATAGGATAGGAGGAGGCGGGTGAGGAGGTAGTAGAGCAGGGCTAGGGGCATGGGGCCTGTGAGTAGGCCGGAGAGGGTGCCTAGGAAATCTAGGGCGATGGTGGTGATGAAAAAAATTAGGAAGAATACGAAGGTGCGCAGGAATACCCAGACCATGCGGCCGCGCGCTAGCTGGCGGGATACGTTTATGCCGTTTAGCCCCCAGCGGCCGATGTCGGCGATGACGTTTTGATAAAAAAATGTCGCGGATAGGATGGCGAGGGCGAAAAATATGGCGAAAAGCCCGATAGCCCCGGCTAGGCCGCCGAAAAAGGCCATGGCGATTTGCAGAAATGTCATTATTAGGCTAAAGCCGATTGCTATAAATAAGACAATCGTGAATGTGGTGACTACTAGCCGCATAAATCGCCCCAGCGAGGCGGAAAACATGCCCTCTAGGGTGGTTGGCTGGCCTTTTATCCGCATTAGCACCATATATGTGGCGGCGGCCGTGACCAGCGGGAAAAATACCAGCCGCAGGCCGACTGATAAAAATATTAGCATCATTATATCATCGAAATTGTTTGTTAAAATATATGCAAAATCGGTGGGGGTAATCGCGCCCTCGAGCAGGGCGAAATTTGCATCAAATACGGTATTGGCGGCATACAACAGCTCCTCGGGCATAAATAGGTTTAGCACAAAAACCGGCAAAAACGCGATAACTGTAATCAGAGCCAGAAATTTAAAATTGCCCGCAAATATAGGCCCTGCCTGACGAAATAGCCCAATCAAATTTTTTTCGGGATAATACATGAAAACCCTCCTTTTTCCAATAAATATATTATACCATCTTTGTTTGCTAAAAGCAAATCGCATTGGAAATTTTTTTCTTAAAAAAAATTTAATAAATTTGCAAAAAAGACTTTACAAATTGAAAAACTTCGTGTATAATAGATTTATGAGTATTCTTCTTGTATGCATTATGGTGATTTGCTCTCTGTTTGTAACAATTCCCCAGCCAAATGTTAAGGGTGTGTTACAAAATAATAAAAGTTATTACAAAATTGTTAATTTTGATGTGTTTGAAATTAATATTTGTGTAACTGACATTGAGAGCAATAGACAAAATATTATTCCCCGCCCGGATGTGGGCTGGGATAGGATGCGGTATTATTTCCCCCGGTATTCCGATGCGCTGATTCGCGATATCGAAACCGGCCGCGTGTTTACCGTCCGCCGCACCTTTGGCGGATTGCATGCGGATGTCGAGCCGCTGACTGCTGATGATACCCGGATTATGTATGAAATCTGGGGCGGCTGGAGTTGGGCTCGCCGGGCGGTAGTGGTATATATTGGCAATTATGCTTTTGCCGGCTCTCTGGCGGGCATGCCCCATGCAGGGGTAGATTCCGCCCCGGTTTTGGCGATAGTGGATAATCGCTCCGGCGGATTTGGCCGCGGCCAAAATTTTGATATGATATCCGGCAATGATGTTTGTGGGCATTTCTGTCTGCATTTTGCAGGCTCTCGCACCCATGGCAATGAAAATATAAATGCCGCCCATCAAAACAAAGTCCGCATAGCCGCCGCCCATATCGCAAATACCTATTAACTCGATCAATTGACACTTTTTCATAATTCACCCCTCCTTTCAGCCCATCTTTCCTCGGATGGGCTCCTCCTTTTGTGTTTTTAACATAATTTGACAAATGGAATATATATTATAAAAAGGAAGAATTTGGGAGATGAATTTATGCCATCACGATTTCAAAATAAATTATCGCAATTTTTTTATCGGCCGCGAAAGGCTAGTCCTGCGCTGGATGCCGTTTCAAAGGGGCTGGGCGAGGCCGAAAGTGCTTTAAAATCCACCGTTGGCGGGATTTTGAAAAAGAAAGAGCCAAAAAAGAAAAGCGAGAAAAGCGAGAAAAAAGACAAAGAATGATATTGCATGTTTAGGATAAATGTGGTATTATAGTTTTATAAATGATATGGGAGAGGTGGACATGCTAAATCGTGTTGTTATAAAATTATCGGGCGAGGCTTTGGCGGGGAATACCCAGACTCGCGAGTTTGTGAAAAATGTGCTAGATGAGGCCGAACACCATATGTCCGAAGGAGAGCCGATAGATGAGCGATATTTGGACAAGGCCTCCCATGATTTTGAAAAAAATATTTTAAAGCTGCGGTTTGATGATGAAATTATTGAAAATATAATCGCGCAAATAGTGGATTTGCGGGATGAGGGGGTGCAGGTGGCCCTGGTTGTTGGCGGCGGAAATTTTTGGCGCGGTCGCGATTCAAAAGAGGATATCGAAAAGGTGAAAAGCGACCAAATCGGCATGATGGCTACCGTGATGAATGCCCTGTATTTGGCGGATATGTTTGCCAAAAAGGGCGTGGATGCTGTGATTATGACCCCGGTTATTGTGGGCACGGTGACGGAGCAATTTAGCAAAAAAGCTGCGCTCACCCATATGGCCGAGGGGAGCGTTGTGATTTTTGCCGGCGGCACAGGGCATCCATTTTTTTCCACCGACACCATCGCCGCTATCCGCACCGCCGAGCTAGAGGCCGATGCCCTGCTTTTTGCCAAAAACGTAGATGGGGTCTATGATTCCGACCCGCGGCAAAATTATCAGGCAATCAAACTAAAAGACATTACCTATCGTGATATTATTCGCAATAATCTAACCGTCATTGATACGGCCGCCTCGGCCATTTGCGAGGAGCAACGCATAACCAGCATCATTTTCGAGCTAAACGAGCCGGGCGCCATCCGCAAAATAGTAACCGGCACAACCGAGGATATATACGCCATTGGGACGATTGTTACAGTTTAAACATAAGGAGGAGAGCAAATGTACGATTTAAAGCCTTTTGATGAGAAGATGAGCAAGACTGTGGCGGGTTTTGAAAAGGATTTGGGCACTATTCGGGCGGGCAGGGCAAACCCGGCGGTGCTGGATAAAATCCTGGTGGATTATTATGGCAGCCCGACACCCCTTGCGCAGGTGGGGAATGTGAGCGTGCCCGAGGCGCGGCAGCTGATGATTTCGCCATGGGAGGCGAGCATGCTAAAGCCAATCGAAAAGGCCATCCAGGCCAGCGATTTGGGGATTAACCCCAATAGCGACGGCAAGGTTATACGATTAACCTTTCCCGAGCTGACCGAAGACCGGCGGAAAGAATTGTCAAAAGATGTAAAAAAGCGGGGCGAGGATGCAAAAGTTGCCATTCGCAATATTCGCCGCGAGGGTATGGATGATTTGAAAAAAGCCGAGAAAAAATCCGATATTACCGAGGATGATTTGAAAAAAGGCGAGGATGATATCCAAAAAATGACCGATAAAAAAATAACAGAAATTGACAAGATTGTCGAAAATAAAACAAAGGAAATTATGTCCCTGTGAAAATCGACAAAGGCAATTTGCCGCGCCATATCGGCATAATCATGGATGGCAATGGGCGATGGGCAAAAAAATATTTTTTAAAGCGGGGAGCGGGGCATAGGGCTGGGGCTCAGGCTTTGCGGCGATTGGCAGAGCAAATGGAAAAAGATGGATTTGAAATGCTGACAGTTTATGCCTTTTCTACCGAAAATTGGAAACGCGACCCCGAGGAAATCGACTATTTAATGGGGCTGATTCATGAATATATCCAACAATATATTGATGATGCCAAAAAAAATAATGTGCGAATGGGGGTAGTAGGCGATTTAAGCCGCCTAGCCCCCGATTTGCAAACAAAAATCCGCGATATGATAGAGCTGACCCGCGAAAAGACCGGGTTTCGGCTAAATATCGCCATAAATTACGGCGGGCGGGATGAAATAACCCGCGC
>Ga0209755_10002012_pt1 | contig 29148 bp, 25 predicted proteins | sample TergutCo191P1_FD_187301 | JGI IMG/M metagenome (GOLD analysis project Ga0209755, IMG submission 187301) | Cornitermes sp. P1 segment gut microbial communities from Petit-Saut dam, French Guiana - Co191P1 (SPAdes) (version 2) | ecosystem: Host-associated > Arthropoda: Insects > Digestive system...
ATTAATTGCGCAGAATTTTTTCGTCAGTCGAGACGAAAAAACGAAGTAATACCAGTGGTCTTTCAAGATTTTTCAACGATGAATGGCGGAAAAAGTTTGCGTAAGTAATGACTAGTTATTTGTCAATCGCTATACTAGTACTCCGTTTTCAAAATAACCCCTCAAATCTTGCGACATTTTTATCCGCCTTGCTTCGTTAAATACCAATAGTAAAATTTAAAAAACGTCCAGAGCTCTCCGCAAATAGAGCCTCTGGACATTATTTAGTATACCAAAAAGAAAATTATTCCTCAAAATCTGAGTTGATAAGGTCACATAGAGTATCAACTGCTAAAACCTCATCCGGACCATCTGCTATGACATTAATCGTAGTACCTTGTGCAACACCGAGGGAAAGAACACCTAAAAGGCTCTTGGCATTAACTCTTCTCTCGTCCTTTTCAATCCAGATACTGCTCCTAAACTCGTTAGCTTTTTGAATGAGAAATGTTGCCGGCCTAGCATACAGACCCACCTGCTTCATAATAGTAGCCTTCTTCTCGTACATTAGCTTTCATCCTCCTATAGTTGAGCAAGTTCAGATTTATACATTTACTTTACCAAATACCCGCCACAACGTCAACAAAAAGTTTGATAGTATTTACAACACAACGAAATAAGAGCATTTTGCACTAAGTCTTATCAATTAATAACTAAACAATAAGCATTTTCACTATGTTTTTGCTCCCTCTTATTTAAACTCCACAATAGTAACCCCATCTTCACCTTCACCGTAGCGCCCTAATCTGTATGACTTGATTCCTTTTTCTCGCTTGAGACTTTGATGTACAGCCTGCCGCAACGCACCTGTACCTTTACCATGTATGATAGTTATTGTATTGAGCTTTGCCATGCGAGCACTATCTAAAAATCGTTCCATTATAGGGATTGCCTCATCTGTGAGCATGCCTCGCAAATCTACCTCTGGTTTACCTATTATTTCACGCAACTGCGTCTGCGACTGAGCAAGCTGCTTTTTCACTATAGGCTGTTCGTCTATTACCAAAGTCACATCGCTTTTATGGGCTGTAACTTTCATTATTCCCGCTTGAAGCGAAAGCATACCATCATCACTGACCGAAATAACATCTGCAAAAGTTCCAATGCTTTTAAGCTTTACCTTATCTCCTGCTACAAGCTCACGAGGAAGAGGCGTACCATCTTCAACTAGATCACTTGATCTAAGTGCCAACTCCGCATCATTTAATCTTCTGAAAATATCGGACTTTGCATCATTAATCTGTTGTGCATCTGCGTTTTTAGCAGCCTTACGACGCATAACCCGCAACTCTTCCATTATCTGCTCAGCCTCGGCACGCGCACTGTCTAAAATCTGTGCCGCTTCACGCTTTGCTATCTCCTTTGCCCTTTCTCTCTCCTGATTAAGTCTGCTTTTATAGACCTCCGCCTGCTTTCGGTCTTCCTCGGCATCTCGTAAAAGCCTTCGAGCCTCATCACGTTCAGCCTCCATTGTCACTCTTGTGCTTTCTAGGTTTGCAAGAGCATCTTCAAATTCTGCATTTTCTGAGTTAACCCGAATTCTTGCATCCTCTATAATCTGCTCAGGCAAACCAAGACGCTTTGAAATCGCAAAAGCATTAGACTTCCCGGGAACACCTATTATAAGCTTATATGTCGGCCTGAGTGTCTGCACATCAAACTCACAAGAAGCATTTGCAACACCCTTTGAATTTACTGCATATGTCTTTAGCTCAGCATAGTGCGTAGTCGCTCCTATAAGCGCCCCCTTGCTTCTGGCATGCTCAATAATTGAAATAGCTAAAGCTGCACCCTCAATTGGGTCTGTACCCGCACCAAGTTCATCAAAAAGCAAAAGCGAATCCGGCTTACATTCTTCCAAAATACCTACAATATTTGTCATATGGGACGAAAATGTTGAAAGTGACTGCTCAATAGACTGCTCGTCACCTATATCAGCTAAGATGTTTTTAAATACAGGCACAAAACTGCCGTCTTTTACAGGAATATGCATACCGCACTGCACCATAGCGCACAAAATCCCCATAGTCTTCATTGTAACGGTCTTGCCACCTGTGTTTGGTCCTGTAATTACAAGTGTGTCAAATTCACCGCCCAACCAAACATCAATTGGAATAACTTTATTTTTTGGCAACAGCGGATGCCTTGCCCCACCTAGTTTTAGTTTCATCTCACTGCAAATTTCAGGCTCTATAGCATCTAAACTATATGATAATTTCGCCTTTGCAAATATAAGGTCGAGCGCTTTAAGCACCTCAAAATTACTGCTTATATCCTGCGCTTCTGAAGCTACATCTGCAGAAAGTTCCATTAAAATACGGTCTATTTCCTGCTTTTCCTTTGCTGCAAGTTCTCTGAGCTCATTATTGATCTCAACCACTGCAATCGGCTCAATAAACTGAGTTGCACCCGATGAGGATATGTCATGTACAAGCCCCGGAACAGCACTTTTCTGATCCGATTTTACAGGCACAACAAATCTGCCGTTTTTCATGGTTATTATTGGTTCCTGCAAAGCCTTTGAATATGCGGGCGAGGTTATAATCTTGTTGAGCGTCTGTCGAATTTTCTCCCCTGCAAGTCTGGTATACCGTCTTATATCTGCAAGCTCTCTACTTGCATTATCGGATATTTCATCTTCTGCGACAATAGCAGTTGATATTTTATTTTCTAGATATTTATTTGAATTTAGTGCGGAAAACAGATAGTCAATTGCCGTATTTTTTGCGTCTTTGTCTCTATCCCCCGCCGAGTATGAAATGGAAGCCTGCGAAGTTCTTGCAATTGCCGCAATGTCGAGAAATTCACGAGTATTTAGCATCCCCCCCATGTCAGCTCTCCTAAGACTTCCCCTAACATCTTTAACTCCGGAAAAGCTCGGTGAGCCTTTTAAGGTCATCATATGTCTTGCCGCACTCGTCTCTGACAATAGTGACTTGACCATTTCTATATCATCCAATGGCACAAGCGCAAGCGCAGCCTCTTTTGCAGACTCACTTGCCGCCTGCTCTGCCAGCATATTTAAAATGGCAGGAAGCTCCAGAACTCGTAGTGATTTTTCATAAAGCGTCATAAGCGTATTCCTTTAAAATAATCCAGCGTTCTAAATCGCCTGTCCAGATGTGCTAACAAATATCCTTCAGCCGCAAAATTCAACTCCCGTAAAGCGTCTTCACCTAACGAGAACGAGAAGAGTTTTTTTGCATCACAGCTAATTATATATCTTATAGCCTCAAGAGCACCAAGACTCAGTGCCACACCATCACCCGAGCATTTACTACAGCTGAGCGTCCCTCCCGCAATATCCAGATAGGATCGGGTTGGGCTTTGGATTCCGCAAAAAGAACAATACTCAATATGTGGCATAAAGCCAGATGCCGCCATCAGGCGTAGTTCAAACGCAGGCTTAACAATCTCTGGTTTTTTGACGCCTTCACTCAGCACAAAAAGTGAATTAAGGCACAGAGGCAAAAGCTGTGGGTTTGGGCTGTCCTCATCAGCGGCAGCTTCAACAAGCTCCGCAAAATAAGCTCCAAGTGCCAAAAACAGCAGATCTGAACGAAGCCCTATAAACTGCTCAATGCTGCGAGCCTCTGTCAGTGTCCACCTATCTTTTTTAGAAAAAAGTGTCATCTCAGAAAAGGCAAGAAGCTGCGTCACCGCCGCTATTTTGCTATTTCTTCGCAGTGCACCATGTGCTGTCACAGTAAGCTTCCCTTCACTTGATGTCAAAACAGTCAGAATTTTGCTTGATTCCTTATATGCTGTCTCTCGCAGAACAAGCCCGGAAGTATTTATATACATTATTTCATATATCCAAAGTTTTTCATCATCATTTGGCTGTCACGCCAGTTTTCTTTAACCTTTACCCACGTCTGTAAAAAACATTTTACTCCCATAAACCTCTCAATATCCTCACGGGCATACACACCTATTTTTTTGAGCATCACTCCATTTTTGCCTATAATCATTCCTTTGTGACTCTGTCTTTCGCAATAAATCGTTGCGTCAACGTCAATTATATCTTCACCGGCACGCTCTGTAAACTTTGTTATTTCAACAGCTGTACCATGTGGAATTTCTTTGTCAAGGCAAATTAGGAGTTTTTCTCTTATAATTTCAGCAATAACTTGTTTTTCAGGCTGATCAGTTGTCATTCCGTCTGGAAAAAGCTGTGGCCCTTGCTTTGCATATTTTTCAAATACATTTACAAGCTGATCCATTCCATCGCCCTTTTTTGCTGAGACTGGGATAATAGAATCAAAAGCAAATCTCTCACTATATCGCTGGGTAATTGGTAGTACTAAATCTAGCTTAACTGTATCAATCTTATTTATGACCAGTATAGCCGGAACACCTGCTTTGCTTATATGCTCAAGGAGCATTTCCTCCTGAGTTCCGATATTGTCAATAGGCTCAACCATCAGCACAACAACATCAACATCAGCAACGCTTTCCTTCACAACACCAACCATATAATCCCCAAGTCTTGTTTTTGCCTTATGAAATCCGGGAGTGTCCAGAAGAATCATCTGGGTCTGCCCATGAGAAAACACGCCGTAAATTCTGTTACGGGTAGTCTGAGGCTTTGGTGTCACAATCGCTACTTTGTCACCTGTAAGCATATTTGTAAGTGTGGACTTTCCAACATTAGGTCTACCCACAATGGCTATCATCGCAGTTTTATTTATATTATCCTCACCCATTTGCGCAACCTTCCCTTTACATATTTAACATTATGCATTAAATCCTAAATTTGCATACCCTATTTCATGCATAATGACCTTTTCTCTCTCTCTCATCTGTTTCTTTCCATCGGCATCGTCCACATGCTCATAACCCAACAGGTGCAAAACCGAGTGTACCGTGAGATACGCCGTCTCCTGCCCAATTGTCTGATGATGTTCCTCTGCCTGTTTTCTCACTTGACTAGCAGATAATATAATCTCTCCAAGTGGAACCAGCCCCGTCTCGATATCTATCGCATCATCGGGTATTGCACTCCACCCAGGCGGAGATAATTCTAACATGGGAAAAGACAATACATCTGTTGCCTTGTCAATCCCCCGATACTCAAGATTTATTGCATGGATGGTGCTATCATCTGTAATAAGTACACTAACTTCGCACGGTACATCTACGCATTCTTTCTCCAGCGTTCTGCGCACACTCTCCCTTATAATCGGCAGGGGCAATCTGTCCTGTGTGCTCACCTTACTGTGTCTTGCATATATCTTATGTTTAACCATATCCCCTCCAACTACTTCCAAAGAGTCACTTTCACAAAGCTACGATCCTTTGCCCTTTCGTACATGTACAGCTTCTCTCGTTTTTTTCTCCCTTTTGTCATATGCTTCGATTATTCTAGATACAAGTTCATGCCTTACAACGTCTCTTGCCGTCAGCGAGCAGATGGCAATATCCGAAACGCCCTCCAAAATACGCATAGCATCACGCAACCCACTAGTCTTATCCGGCGGTAAGTCTATTTGAGTTATGTCTCCGGTTATTACAACCTTAGAGCCAAAGCCCAAACGTGTTAAAAACATTTTCATTTGCTCACGTGAAGTATTTTGAGCTTCGTCTAGAATTATAAAAGAATCGTCTAGAGTTCTTCCTCTCATATATGCCAGCGGTGCAACCTCAATATTTCCTCGCTCAAAATATTTATTATACGCATCAGCACCCAAAAGCTCAAACAAGGCATCATAAAGCGGTCGCAAATATGGGTCTACCTTACTCTGCAAGTCACCCGGCAAAAATCCAAGACGCTCTCCCGCCTCTACTGCTGGTCGAGTTAAAATGATTCTGTTTATCGATTTGCCGCGAAAGGCAGCCACAGCCGCCGCAACAGCCAAATAGGTTTTCCCGGTTCCTGCCGGACCTATTCCGAGTGTAACTGTGTTGTTCATTATAGCATCAATATATTTTTTCTGCCCAAGAGTCTTTGCTTTAATAGGTTTTCCCTTTGCAGATATACATACGACATCACGGCTAATCTCACCTATCTTGCTATCCTGACCGTCCTTAACAAGACCAATAATATACTTGACATTGCGAGAGTCTATGGACTCACCCTTTGAAGCAAGGGTGAGAAGTCCGTTTATAGCTCGCTCAGCATAAAAAATATTTTCCTCTGATCCGGATAAGTTTAACTCAGAATTTCTATCTGTAATTTTAACATTTAATTCGTCTTCAATAAGCCTAAGGTTTTCATCAAATGATCCAAACACACTTATGACATTTTCAAGCCTGTCAACACTCATGGTTTTTTCACCCATAAAAAATAAACTCCCTCTGGTCTATGGCATTATTATTGCGCATAAAGCACAATTCCATAATAGCATAAAGCACCTGCTATTTTCCATATTTAATTTCCTAAACCCGCAGTCGGTTGACTAAACCTTCATCAGGAGTTGCAACAATTGTCTTAAAACCTGTATATATAACCATTCCTGGACGCCCTCCAGGTGGCTTTTTTACATTTCGCACCGGAGTAAAATCTACAGAAACTTTACTGCCGTGCCTTGCAGATGAATAATATGCTGCAATTACAGCCGCCTCATAAAGTGTCGTTTCGTCAGGCTGAGTACCCTTGCACGAAATTATTACATGGGAACCGTGTATTTTCTGGACATGCAGCCACATATCAGATTTCAGTGCAGTTTTCATCGTAAGCAAATCATTTTGGATATTATTCCTGCCTGCAAAAATTTGCATACCCGTGGAAGACTTAAATCGCAATGGTGTCGGTGCAGCAGTCTTAGCTTTTCCGCTCTTTTGCTTATTTTCCCTGACATATCCTGTCTGCGCAAGCTCCTTGCGGATTTCATCTAAATCCTTTTCGCCTTCAGCAAGCGCAATCACCTCAAGTACACTCTCCAGATATTGTACCTCTGTTTCACCGATTTTTGTTTGCTCAATTAAATATTTTTCGGCAGTCCTAGCTTTAGTGTAATCCTTATAATACTTTGCAGCGTTTTGCTGAGGAGTTTTGAGAGGGTTAAGCTGTATATCTCTCATGGAATTTTCGGAACAGTAAAAATCCTGTGCCGTTAGCATACTTTGCCCCTTTTTCATAAGATGCAGGTTTGCCGTTATTATGTCACCACACTGCCTAAACATATCTCGCTGTGCCGTTTTTTCAAGCTCAAGCTGCTGCGCTATAAGTTTTCTTACAATCCTGTCTCTAGCTGTTTTGACAGTCTTTGTTGTCGCCGAGGCTCGCTGTCTCATTCGTGATACTTGCGCGGATTTTGTATAGTGGCTTTCCAGCATAGCTGAAAAATTTTCCGCTAGGCTTACTTGCATTAAGTTTTCGTACTGTCCGATACGTAAAAAAGAAAAGTCTCGCGGCGAATCTTCCATATCGGCGATGCTCCACGGTTCAAATCCATTTACATTTACGATCTGCACAATATTCATAAACTCACGACAAAGCGCATCGCCACCGTCTTCTATCTCACTGATACGAACATCACACTGACCATAAGCACGCCAGACAATCTCGCGGCAAATAAGCGGCGAAAGTGCTGAAAACACAGAGATCAGCCACTTCTCTGCCGTTTTATCACAGCTTGCTTCGTCATATAACTTATCCCAAATTTCTTTGCTCACAGCCTGCGGGTCTACCTTCCCAACTTGTATAGGAGGTCGGTGATATTTAAGTCCAGGGAGCACAGTTCTCTTATCATTTAATTCTCCGCCAACCCGGCGTAAGCAGTCAATGACAAGCCCATCTCCATCAACAAGAATTATGTTTGATGAATTTCCTATAAGCTCAATAATCAGCCTTTTTTGAGTGGTTACACCCATTGAGTCTGGCGCTTGAAGTTCAAATTCCAAAATTCTTTCGGCAGGCGGTTGATTGATGCTAAGTATACGAGCGCCAACAAGATATTTTCTAAGAAGCATACAGAACATCGGTGGCGAAGCTGGATTTTCGTAACGATGCTCTGTTATGTGTACTCTGCTATCACCTGATCCCACAGAAATAAGCAGACGGAATGGTTCTGCCTGCCCTCTCAGGGATAGTATAAGCAAATCTCGCTCCGGCTGTTGTACTTTATCTATTCTGTATCCGGCGATCTTTCCGGAAAGTTCATGCCTCACAGCAGCAAGACATATTGCATCAAGCGGCATAACTATGCCCCCTATTCATCATCTTCCTTTTCCTCATCAGCTATTACAAATTCAAATAGCTCCTCTAGGCGTTCAGTCTGTCCGCCTAGGTACAGATAGCCAAAAAGTGTTTCAAGTCCGGTCGCAGTATGATATTCATTATGTGACGAGCTCCTAGGCACTGAACTAACCTGCGTATTTCTGCCGCGCTTATATATGTCAAATTCCTGCTCTGTTAAGTGCGGCCTAATTCTAACAAAGGCGGCTGACTGCGCTTTGGCCGAGACAAACGAAACAGCCCCTCCATGTAGACCTTTTGCTGTTGAGATTCCTGAAATACATAGCCAAGTGCGTATCATTAAGTCGTAAACCGCATCCCCAACATGGGCAAGACCCAACACAGAAACTCTGCGCAAGTCATGACTTATATTTGGTCTTAAATATTCACTCAAAATATCATCTCCGTATCAGTTAGGATTAAAAAATAATAAACGGGTACCTCTAAAACTCGGTGTCTGCCAGATAGGTGCCCAAACCTTAAATATAGGCGGCGAGGGTGTTACTATGCCCTCGCCGCCCAAATGAGCTAATTCTTACTTAGAGTTGAAAATCTTAAAGATGGTGTCAAACGGGTCTTCCTCCGGTGGCGGAGCAGGTGCGGGTGTCGGCTCTGCTGCTCTTATCGCCGCTTCTATATCACCTATCTCAGCTTTATCTCCAAAAACATCTACTCTTTTTTCAGCGGCACCTGTCGGAACCTTAGGTCCGTCTTCAAATCTTGTGGCTATTACAACAACCCTAATTTCATCTTCCATATCCTCATCAAACGAGGCCCCAAATATAATGTTCGCATCAGGGTGTGCTGCTTCCTGAACCAAACTCGCAGCCGTCTCTACATCTTCAAGACCCATATCGAGCGAACCAGTTATGTTGATTAGTACGCCTCTGGCCCCATCAATCGAAGTTTCCATCAGCGGACTTGTAACTGCAGCACGAGCAGCCTCTTCAGCTTTCCCCTTGCCTGCTGCATGACCAACACCCATGTGGGCATACCCCGCATCTTTCATGATAGATGTAACATCGGCAAAATCGAGATTAATAAACCCGGTATTTTTAATAAGCTCTGAGATGCTTATCACAGCTTGATGCAAAACACCATCTGCAATTTCAAAAGCATTTGCAAATGTCAGCTTCTGCTCAGAAACATTTTTCAGCCGGTCATTAGGAATAACCAAAAGAGAGTCAACCTTGCCGAGCAGATTTTTAATACCTTCCTCAGCCTGCTCCATTCTGCGCTTGCCTTCAAAGCTAAATGGCTTCGTCACAACCCCTACAGTTAGAGCGCCGCCTTCACGAGCAATATCCGCAACAACCGGCGAGGCTCCTGTACCCGTACCACCGCCCATTCCGCCGGCAATAAAGACCATATCAGTACCCTCTATGCATTTTGCAATGTTGTTGCGACTTTCCTCAGCCGCCTTTTTCCCAATCTCAGGGTTCGACCCGGCGCCCTGACCCAAGGTCAGCTTTTCGCCGATTTGCACTTTGATGTCCGCACTTGAAATAGCTAAGGCAGGTTTGTCGGTATTTACCGCAATAAACTCAACACCCTGCGTTCCTGCGGAGACCATCCGGTTGACAACGTTATTCCCTGCGCCTCCTACTCCGGCAACTTTAATTACAACAACATTGTCAGGACCGCTTTCCATTGGAAACGACATGTATCAATCCCTCCGTATTAAATAGAATAAGCAATAACTCCGCATATCACTGGATATTGTACCGTTATTTTCCTCTCAGGTCAATAGTATATACAATTTTTTTCCAAGTTCAGCCAATTAACTGCTTTGATTTACAAGACTACCACTTCTAAAACTATATCTGAAACATAATTTTTGTTAAGATGGAAAAAACATTGGGCGTTCCATGTGGTTTCTGATATCAATCTGACCCTCAGCTTCTTCTCCAAACTCTTCATAGATTCCTTCAAGAGCATTTTGAAGATTACTAAGCTTCTGCCTTAAATTGTCTCGATTTCCCAACAAAACATGAAATCGTCCTTTAAATCCAAAACTAATTTGAGCAATACTTGTCATATCAAGGCGGGAGACATCATTTAACAAGCCTTCCCTTTCCAATGCCGACAAGATATAGCGCATATGCTGTGCATTGGTTTCTCCACCACTTTCTACTCTAAGTTGTGTTCCAGGTACAGCTTCGACAGGGGTTATTCCTATGATTTCAACAAGGCTCTCTGGAAATGTTTCTGTTCGCTCAAGAACTCTTCCCGCAGAATCAATTATCAAAAATTCCCCTCGTAACTCAACTGATGCTGCAGGTATGCTCTCGATAACCTCTATCTTTATTGTATCAGGCATTATGCGTGAAATAACTACCTCACTGACAAATGGCATTGCTGTCACAATCCTACGCTCCGCAGCTTCCATGTCTAAAAAGAGTAAATTGTCTCCGGGTACGATGCCTGATACTGCTGCAACATCCTCAACCGAATATCTCGTTACACCGTGCACCTCTATGGCCATAATCCTTAAAAAACTACTAATGCCAAGTATGGTTAGAAAAATTATCATCAGAGCGCCAATAGGAATATATATTGCAGCACTTTTGCTAATTCGTCTTTGTCTCCTCAATTCCACGCTAACGCTCCCCCCTTTGAATGTAAAATTATATGTTCTTTGAGCTTAAACTTATCTGTTTTTGCTCGTCTTTTCGTTAATTAAATTCAGAACTATGTCTGTGATTTTTTCAGCAGCATTTGGTACCGCGAGTAATTTTTGTGCTGCAGACATTTTTTTCAGCTTGTCTTTGTCATTAAGTAGTTTAGTTACCAAGTCGTATAATTTGTTGTAGTAGCAGTCTTTTTCTAAAACCATGACTACCCCGCCTGCTTTTTGCAATTGCTCCGCATTTGCCTCCTGATGGTTATTTGTAACATATGGTGATGGAACGAGTACTGCCGGTTTTCCGGAAGTGGTCAGTTCTGCAAGGGTTGATGCTCCAGCTCGGCATAAAACTAAATCGGCTTTACACATAAGCTTTGGCATATCTTCAATGTAGTCTACAATTTTTATCCCCTCTGGAAGCGCCCCTTCTACTCCTAGTCTTTTTAGTCGGGACTTCATTATTTCTACTCCATTTTTGCCTGTGGCATGAATGTGATTAAACCCGCCATCTTCTATGTTAGACTTTATAAACTCACTCATTGCCTCATTCATACGTTCGGCTCCAAGTGAGCCCCAAAAAGAAATTACAAGCGGCTTTTTATTTTCCTCATCACCATCCGTCTCTCGACACACAGTATCAAAGCCTGCTCTTACAGGAGTTCCCGTAAATTCTACACGATCAGGTTTTCTGTATAGGTTTTCTAGTCCCGGAAAGGAAACAAGAACCTTGTCGGCAGTTGAACTTAGCATCTTTGTTGTGAGTCCCGGTACGGCATCTGAGCCATGAATAACTGTGTGGATCCCCATTTGAGCCGCTTTTTTTAGTATTGGATAGCATATGTATCCGCCTGTGCCAATTACAGCAACTGGTGAAAAGCGCTTTAGCACTTTTTCAGCCTTGATACCGGCCGTTGTCAGATTTTTTATTGTGGAAAAATTGTATAGTAAGCTATTTGGTGAAAAGCTTCTCCTTAGTCCGCTCATTTTAATATTCACTAGGTGAAAACCGGCAGCAGGAATTAGTTTTTTTTCAAGTTCCTTGCCTGCACCTACAAAAAGTATTTTGCAATCCGGAAACCTTTTTCTAAACTCCAGAGCAACCGCCAATGCCGGATTTATATGTCCGGCCGTACCTCCACATACAAACAGGAGGTTCATGCCAAATTCTCCTCTTTAGAGTATTTCTGTTTCACCAAAGGTATTTCTCTCGACACTGCAAGCACAATACCCATCTGGGCAAGCTGTATCCATAGAGCAGTTCCCCCGTAGCTAAAAAGCGGTAGAGGTATTCCTGTTGCCGGAATAGCTCCTGTAACAACTGCGACATTAAAAAACACCTGTATTGCAAATAGACTGGTAATACCTATTACAATAAGCGCACTATATCTATCCTTTGCATGTAAAGCCAACCAATACCCGCGGACTACCAGCAATGTAAAGAGGCTAAGTATCAACATCGCACCCACAAAGCCCAGCTCTTCTGCAATAATAGCGAAAATAAAGTCATTATGTTCCTCAGGCAAATACTGATGCTTCTGCCTGCTCTGCCCAAGACCTTGACCAAGAAGGCCACCCGAACCTATAGCATTTAGGGACTGTCTTGTTTGAAAACCTGCTCCAAGAGGGTCAGAGTCTGGATCCAGCCATGTATCAATTCTTCTACCCCAGTGACCCATTGAGCCAAAAGCAAATTGAGTTCCTTGAGCTTCATCTGCACCACCTGCAGCGTCTTCACTGCCTCCTGCTACAATTACAGATGGTAAAATAAGTATCGCAACCAATAGTACAGCGGCCACCGCGCCCATTATAAAATATCTTATACGTGTTCCTCCGGCAAACATCATAATTGCCGATGTTGTGCCGATAATTATTACGGCTGACACATGTGGTTGACGCCAAAGAAGTATCGCAAGAACTGCTGTTATAGCTGCAAATGGAACAACACCATGTTTAAATGTACTCATTCGTGCTCTTCCAAATTTACATGCCATCTGTGCATATGCAAGTATAACCGCAACCTTGGTTATTTCTGATGGCTGAAAGCTAAATCCAGCAGTGCCATCTCCACCAACCGCGAGCCACCTTGTTGCACCATTTATTCTTGTACCAAAGAGCAAAACAAGAACCAAAAGTGCAATAGACACCAGTAATAGGTGCGTTGACCACCGGCTAATCGTTCTGACACTAAATCTTGAAACCAGAAGCATAATAGCAACACCACTGATTGCAAACACACCCTGTCTTATAAAGAAACGCAACGGCTCTCCTGTCATATATCTTGCTGTAGAAAAACTTGCAGACAAAACCATAATCAGGCCAATTAGCAACAACAGAACTGTTATCAGAAGAAATGGCTTATCAACACCCGGACGTCTCCGTACTTCTTCTACAAACTCTGATTTTAGCTTACGCTCCGACCAGCTAGGCATTCCATCAGCCAGCACTTCTGCATGAACCGCATCAAATTCATCTATTTCATTTTTTACTCTACGTCTATCCATAGTTTCCTCTTTTGGCAGTTTATATTTAAACTACCTTTCCTATTACTCCAAAATACGAAATCACAGCAAATACCGCTGATACTAAAGTAAAAACAGCAAAAAGCTTGTATTCACTCCATCCGCACATTTCGAAGTGATGATGAATCGGTGCCATTTTAAATATTCGCTTACCCTTTGTAAGCTTAAAATATACAACTTGGATAATATCTGACAGTGTCTCTATAAAATATACAATACCAAGTGGTATTAGTATTAGCGGTATGTCTATTGCAAAGGCCATCGCACAAATCGCTCCGCCTAAAAACAAAGAGCCTGTGTCTCCCATAAACACCTTTGCCGGATGGAAGTTAAAAAATAAAAATGCAACCAAGCCCCCTACAAGTGCAGCTGAGAATATACTCAATGCCGTAAATGACCAAATAAACGCCATCACAGCAAACCAAACTGCAACAGGAATTGTAACGCCTGTTGCAAGCCCGTCAACACCATCGGTTATATTAACCGAATTTACTGTGCCAACAGCAACAAAAGCACAAAACATGTAATATATTGGACCTGGCATATTTATATACAGATTAATAAAAGGTATAAACAAGCTCGGTGTTAAATTCCCTGTTTGCCGCATCAAAGCAACAAATCCGAGTGCAACTATTACCTGCAATATCAGTTTGTGCCCTGCTTTTAGTCCCAAATTTTGCTTTTTTCTGAGCTTTTCAAAATCATCGAAAAATCCAATCGCCGCATATACCAACGCAAAAAGTAGTATAAAAATATGGCTGAAATCACCATCTCTCATGGCCCCAATTCCAACTGTCAGGCAAGTAATTGCAACACCTGCAATAAACATTATACCGCCCATTATCGGAGTGCCTTGTTTGCCCTTATGCCACACAGGTCCATCCTCGCGAATAGACTGCCCTGCCTTTGCCTTACGCAATGCAGGAACTAAAAACCGGCCAAAAACCGCAGTTACGACAAATGACACTATAAATGCTAACACTAACTGAAAACCCATCCACTCTTCCTCAAGTCAAAATAAAACTCAAGCTCCTCTTGTTTCAATATAATCTATCAAACACCCAATGCCTCTGCAACGACTTCCCTTTCGTCAAAATGCAGTTTTTCTTTGCCAATTATTTGATATGTCTCATGACCTTTACCTGCCAAAATAATAACATCTCCCGACCTTGCATTATTAATAATCCAATTTATGGCCTCTCGCCTATTTTCAATTACCTCATATGGAGTGTTTGTCCCTTCCATACCTACCAAAATATCTTTAATAATTTCGCCAGGTTGTTCTGTTCGAGGATTGTCTGATGTAACTATTACAAAATCAGAATATTTTGCAGCAACACTCCCCATCACAGGCCGCTTCGAGCTGTCTCTATCGCCTCCGCAACCAAACAGTGTCACAACCCTACCGGAAACAGAAGAACGAGCTGCACATATTATTTTCTCAAGTGCATCCGGCGTGTGAGCGTAGTCAATTAAAATCGTGAAATCCCTGCCCGTTGGAACTACTTCTGCCCTGCCCTTTACGCCCTCACATAGAGGCAACGCAGATGTAACTGTGTCAATATCCAGGCCTAATAGCAGAGCTGCTGAAACAACTGAAAGTACGTTATACACTGTAAACATCCCCGGAATATGGACATCCAATCTAAGAAGATTTCCAATAGTCAAAGCACAGAAGGACACTCTATCTGAATAAAGTTTTACATCTTTACCTACCAAATCCGCCGATACATCATTTACAGCATATGTGAAAACATCTCCCATTGCACTATTTATCATTATCTGTGCATATTCATCATCAATATTTATTGCTGAGTTTTTTGATTGAGCAAACAACATTGATTTTGCCTGTGCATAAGCTTTCATTGTACCGTGAAAATCAAGATGGTCTTGAGAAAGATTTGTAAAAACACCAACCTCAAACTCCAAACCCCATACTCTGCTTAGCACCAGAGCATGCGAGGACACTTCCATAACAGCATATTTACAGCCTTCATTCACCATCATTGCCAGAAGTTCTTGTATCTCATAGGACTCCGGTGTTGTTAGTTTTGAAGCTAGTTCTCTGTCCCCAATCATGTTTACACTAGTCCCTATTAGGCCGGCTTTTGATCCTGTGGACTTCTCAATAACACACTTAAGTAGACTTGTTACAGTTGTCTTCCCGTTTGTTCCAGTAACACCAATGACTTTGATTTTTTCGGCAGGATAATCAAACCAAGCCGCAGAAACAAGTGCCAACACCTTTCGGCTGTTCTCAACAACGATATATGCCATCTCTTCTTCCGGCGCTTTCTCGCAAATTACACAAGCCGCACCTTTTGCGATTGCTTCGCCAATAAATTCATTGCCGTCACTTTCATACCCTTTCACTGCGACAAACAAATTTCCGGGCGCTAATCTTCTAGTATCTGAACAAACCCCACTAATTTGTGTATCGAGCGAAATCGTTGATTCAAGGATTTTCACATTTTCGAGCAGTTGCATCAGTGTCATTGCTTGACTCCCCTTCACAATAAGTCCCCTTGCTGTTTAATTTCTAAATTCTACTGCATCTCTGTCTATGAGTGTTATTTCAACAACAGTTCCATAATCAACTTCCGTTCCTGCTGGAATTGATTGCACAGAAACTCTGCCTCGAATATCAAATATAGGCACTCCAGTCGTTCTTACAAACAAACCTCTGCTCTCTAATGTATTTCGTGCTCCTTGGAATGTCATGCCCGACATATTCGGCACAGTTGCTGTTTCCTCAGGTTCCGCTACACCCGCGTAAAGTCTCATGGTTGACCCCGGTGCAACCTGCATATTTGGCAAAGGAAACTGACTTGTTACTGTCTCCCCATCTCCGATGACAATGTATTCCAAACCAAGCCCCGAGATTACACTCGCTGCGCTACTTAGAGATCTTTCAAAAACACTCGGCACATATACATTTATTGCCTGCAAATCTTCTTCCGAATATTGGGGCATAATTCCAAGAGATAGCGGCAAAATATCTGCTAGCATATTCCCAACTACCGGTGCCGCCATCGCACCGCCCGAAATATTTAGACCCGTTGCACGACTTGGTGTATCAAGCAGAAGTAAAATCGCAATTTCTGGGTTGTCAGCAGGTGCAAAACCCAAAAAAGAAGCCGTAAGATCTTTTTGTGCGCCTTCAGATGCCAGCGCAAGTTGTACAACATTTTCGGATGTTCCTGTCTTCCCACCGATTCTGAATCCTGGAACCTGAGCATTTCTCCCCGTTCCATACAAAACGGTATTCTCCAATATAAAACGCATGTCTGCCGAGGTTCCTTCGCTAATCACTTGTCTTGCTACTGTCGGCTCAGTGCGTCTTATTGAGTTTCCTTCACTGTCAACTATTTCCGAAACCAAGAAAGGTTGCATTAGATACCCGCCATTTATTGTCGCCGACGCCGCGGTAATCATTTGAATCGGAGTTATTGTAAATGTTTGTCCAATTGCGGCGGCTGCAAGCTGTGAGTGGTTATGCCTATTTAGAAAAACGCTCTCGCGCCACCAAATACTCTCAACCTCAGTCAGGTTATCAAGACCCGTACGCCCAAAAAGTCCAAAAGCTTCGATATAGTCATAAAAGGTACGTGCTCCAAGGCTAACAGCAAGCTCAACACAAACCACATTACATGATCGTTGCATAGCTTGGTCGAAAGTTATTGTTCCGTGACCACTTCTGAGATGGCAACGCATCGGAATCGGCTCTTGATTGCGATTAACACGACCACGCACAGCAACATAACCGCGGCATGTGAAGGTTGTTTCTAAATTCGCTATATTCTCCTCCAGCGCCATTGCCATTGAAATCATTTTAAATACAGAACCTGGCTCATATGTGTCAGTCACAGCTCTGTTTCTCCATTGACGAAATTGAGCTTCACGAATAGCAACGTTTCGTTCTTCTTCGTCCTCAATTGTACTAATTTTATTCATTTCTCTTTCACTAAGCGCTAGAAAATCATTTGGGTTGAAATTCGGATAGCTTGCCATAGCAAGAATCGCACCCGTTCTGGGGTCCATTGCAATACAAATAGCTCCATTGAGAACATCGTATTGTTTTATTGCCGCTTCAAGATGTTTTTCAACAAAATATTGTATGGTTGTGTCTATAGTTAATATTATATCATTTCCGTCTTGTGCTTCAAAAACATCTTCAAAGTCAGCAAAACTAAGTGTTGAGCCTCTGGCACTTGTCAGCCTTACTTGCCTTCCCCCTACACCTGCAAGATATCCATTATAGCGATGTTCCAGCCCATCAAGCCCAGTATGATCTGTTCCAACAAACCCTAAAATTTGGCCTGCCAGACTATCATTGGGAAAATATCGTCTTGAGTTAGGTTCCAGATGAACCCCTCTGAGCCTATGCTCAGCAATAAATTCCCTAACTTCTTGAGCTTCATCGTCAGAAACTTGTAGCTTTATAATTTGGTATTGCGAATTTGTTCTGGAGGCTCTCTCAATTATAAAATCACGTTCAACACCCAAAATTCTGCTGAGTCCCGAAGCAATCAGCTCTACATCCTGCCCATCCCGAGCTATTACAAGAGGGCTTAAAAAAACATTTTCAGTGGCCGCACTCATAGCAAGTATGTTCCCATTGGCATCAAATATCGTCCCTCTAGATGCCACAAGCGTAGAGTGAGTCAGCTGTGAGTTTAAAGCTCTGGCTTGAAAATAGCTGTGATTAACTATCTGCACATCAAACAGTCTCGTCGCAAGAAAAGCAAATGCACCTATTCCGCACACTGCCAATAAAAACAACGTGCGAAACAGTATTCCTTTTCTCGATGAATTTTTTGAGTTGCTCTTTCTTCGTCCCATCAACTATTCCTCTCAGGATTTTGTTATTAGCTTGCGATTGATATGTAAACTACTCCGGATGCAATTTATCTAAAAGGTTCAAGTAATGACGATAAGAATGAACCAAAATCACGTATTGATGAGCCATTACTTTCTGGAACCGCCAACACCTCCGCCCTATCAGCGGCTGTGCCTATTAAAAACCCTACCTGTCCGGCACCTGGTCTTGACATACCCAAAACATCTCTCGCATATCTTTCAATTTCGTTCATACATACAACACTCTCAAATGTGATTTCAAGCCTACGGTGCTGCTCATTTAAAGCCACAAGTTGAGCGTTGAGTCTCGCATTTTCTGAAGCAACCTCACTATAGCTTATATGTGCAAGTACAACAAAAATCATCATAGCTACCACAACAATTGTGCCTACAACCGCAAACAAGGATACCACTTGCGTACTTTTTGCATCGGCCACTGCTCTGGCTCTTTCTCTCTGCCGAACTCTTTCTTGCGCATATGGAGTCTCTGTCTGCCTAGGCGCTTCCTGCGTATATTCCCTAGCCGGTGCCGCCGACCCATGACTATAATATTCGTAATCTAACACTCTTGCCGCTTCGGCCATTTCTACACCTCTCTCTAAATTTTGTTAATGTCCTTTTTGCCAAGACTTCACATCAAACTCGCTCCGCTACTCTAAGCTTCGCACTTCTTGCTCTAGGATTTGCATCAAGCTCATCCTGTCTAGGCGTTATAGGCTTTTTTGTAATTACCCTCAACGTTGGTTTAAATCCACAAACACATATTGGGAAATCTCTGGGGCATATGCATCCCTTCGTACACGCCAAAAAAGAATTTTTTACAATTCTATCTTCTAGTGAATGGAAACTGATCACGCAGATTCTACCATTATCTTTTAACATTTCCGGCGCTTTTTCAAGCATCGATGATATAGAGCCAAGCTCATCGTTTACAGCAATTCTAAGTGCCTGAAAGACTCGCTTTGATGGGTGTTGCGCTTCTCTCCTTGCTGCGGAAGGTATTGCTGAAAAAATCACACTATTAAGCTCAAAGGTAGTCGTAATTTGCTCACGTTCACGCTTTCTGACTATCGCCCGGGCAATTTGCCCTCCGTATCGCTCTTCACCGAACTCATAGAACACTTTTTTGAGCGTTTCTTCCGACCAAGTGTTTACTGCATTAAATGCCGTTTGTTCTTCACCAGTGTCCATGCGCATGTCCAACGGTGCGTCTTGCATATATGAAAACCCTCTCTCTGACGTATCGAGCTGTGGTGATGATACTCCCAAGTCAAAAAGCATTCCGTCTACACATCTATAACCTGCTTTTTTTAAAAGCTCCTGAATATCACTAAAGTTACCGTGGATGCATTCTATTTTGCCCAGACAGCTGTTTATAAGTTCTCTCGCTTCACAAAACGCCTGTGCATCACGGTCTATTGCGATCAGCTTGCCTGATGTAAGCCTTTTTACAATCTCTCCTGAATGCCCTCCACGTCCAAACGTGCCGTCCACATATATGCCATCGGGCTTTATGTTCAAATTTTCTATGCACTCATTTAGTAATACAGGCAAGTGCATCATTTAGAAGCTCAACTTTCTAATCGCTGCTTTTATATTTTCCTTTTCTCTTTCTGTATTTTCAGTTGGCTGATATTTTTCAGAATCCCATATCTGAACATAAAGACCAGTGCCGACAATCGTTACGTTTTTCTTTAAACCGGCAAATTCACGTAAGTCTTGGGAAAGCGGTATGCGACCTTGTGCATCAGGAACACATTGCGCCGCACTCGCAAAAAGTGGACGCAATGCCATTTGGTCTTCTTGCGACATGCTTCTAAGCCGCTCCAAAGCACTATTCCACATTTCCTGCGAATAAACCATTAGGCAGTCTTCACCGGAAATCGTCACATAAAATTCTTGCCCCAGAACTTCACGAAGACGGGCAGGCACAAACATGCGACCCTTGGCATCTACTGTATGTTGAAACGTACCGTAAAACATGGTTGCCGCCCTCCTTTTATCAAAATTCATGGGATTTTAATCTACTTCACTCCACAATCCACCACTTCAATGAATTTGATTATACGGACACCCCACCTTGATGTCAATAGCAAATATGATAAAAAGCCAAATAAATTTCCTCTTATTTCGCCACTTGTGATATATTTTTTCACCACACACAACATGTGGTATATTGCATGGCTTTTGCGCAAAAAAAAACACGCCCCGGATAAGTCCGAACCGTGTAACTGCATACCTTGCAAGTTTTCTCAAGTTTTATCTTTGTGTGCACTTAATGCGCAATTTTTCATTTGATTTAATCCTCAATGTCAAGTTCCGGCGGCAATGATTTTGGCGGTGGCGGCGCGTCATCCGCTGCACGAGCCGCTTGCCTAAATTTAACCCTCGACTTTTTAATTTCATCAAGCGCCGAAGCAAGTGCTTCCTCTGTTCGCTTCATAGCATCATCGACATATTCATTTGCCACCCTGCGCAATTCTGTTGTCGTTGATTCGGCATATGTTAGCATCTCGTTGCTCTTTGTTCTGGAAACTTTTATAATTTCCTGCTCATCAATCATCTGTCTGGCACGCTCTTCCGCTGTACGGCGAACGGCTTCCGCTTCACGCTTGGCATTTGCGATAAAATCGGCACGGGCATCAAGAAGCCTCTTCGCTTCTGCTATCTCCGTTGGGAACTGTGCTCTGATTTCATCAAGCAAGTCTAAAGCCTTGTCTCGCTCAATAACACATTTCTCCGCCCCCAATGGAAGCCCCCATGCCTCCGTAATCATTGCATGAAGCATTTCCAATAATTCAGGAATTCTGCTGCTCATATGGTCATATCCACCCTTCATTTTCAACCTTCTTCAGAAAGTCGTCAATTATCTCCATTGGTACGAACGTTTGCAAGTCTGCACCATACCTCGCCATCTCTTTGACCGCAGTCGAGCTAAGGTATGTGTACTTTTCACTTGAAGGCATAAAGAGTGTTTCAATGCCTGCGTCAAGTTTTCTGTTAATAAGCGCTATCTGAAACTCTTTATCAAAATCCGAAACAGCACGCAAACCTTTTATAATAACCTTGGCTCTTCTCTCCCTCATGAATTCTACAAGTAGTTTTTCCGAAGATTTAACTTTTACATTTGGAAAGCGAGCAATAGTCCGCCCAATTAGTTCTACCCTCTCCTCAATCGTAAAGAGAGGATGCTTTCCGGAGTTTACCATGACACACACCACAACCTCATCGAAAATTACCGACGCACGCCTTATGATGTTGAGATGCCCGAGAGTGATTGGATCAAAACTACCGGGATAGACAGCTATACTCATACTCTGATATCACACCTAACCTATACTATAAATACACTGCTTTTATTCCTAGTATCGACGCTCATAACGCACAATCTTTATCCTTCCGTATTTATACACCTTATGCAGAAAATACGGCGGAAACACCTCTGGAACTTCACTGTCCGCTGTCATTTCACAGATCATTATACCATTTGTATTCAGTTTGTCAACTTTCGTTATTTTTTCCAAAGCTTTTTCAGCAACACCCGTTTCATAAGGTGGATCGATAAAGATTAAATCAAACTTTTCGTCACCATCTAAGTAGCCAAGCGCATCTCTTGATAAAACCCGAGCATGATCTGAAAGCCCACAATGGTTGAGGTTAGTCACAATCAGCTTTATTGCCTCTTGTTTCGAGTCCACAAAAACCGCACTTTTTGCTCCCCGCGATAGTGCCTCTATCCCAAGTTGCCCTGTTCCCGCAAAAAGGTCAAGCACACGTCTGCCCTCGATGTCAAACTGAATTATATTAAAAACCGATTCCTTGACCATATCTGTAGTTGGTCTTATATCACTTCCGTATGGCTCTTTAAGCTTTCTACCCCGCGCAATACCGCTAATTACTCTCACTGTTTGTTTCTCCTGTTGTTTTAGTTTATCAAATAATTATATGTCCGTCAAAATCATTTATTAAAGTGTTTATAAACCATTAAAGCCACATTCTTTGGTACCACTTTACTTAGTTCCTCCACCGAAGCTCCCTTTATAGCCTTTATACTCCCAAAGCTTTTTAGCAAATCATTACGGCGTTTTTCTCCAATCCCTTCAATAGCATCCAGCTTTGATTTATAACTACTCTTTGATCGCAGATTTCTGTGGTATTCAACCGCAAATCTGTGCGTTTCTTCTTGGATCGTCCCAATCAAGGCAAAAACAGCAGGATTTCCGACAATGCCGATTTCTTCGCCTTCAGGTGACACCAGAGCACGTGTTTTGTGTTTTTCGTCTTTTACCATACCGAAAACCGGCAGAGATACGCCTGCCCCATTAAGCACACGAAGCGCTGTCGCCGCATGAACGGCACCGCCATCAACTAACATTATGTCAGGTAATGTAGAAAATTTCTCATCACCATCATTATATCTGGCAATGCGCCTTGAAATGATCTCCGCCATACTTCCCAAGTCGTTCTGCCCTTCCTGCGTTTTTATTTTAAAACGCCTGTAGTCCTTCTTGTATGGCCTACCTCGCTCAAACACGGTCATTGAACCCACAATATCTTCTTTTCCGGTATTTGAAATATCATAAGCCTCAACACGAGACGGCATTTTTGAAAGTTTCAATGCATGGGCCAGCCACTCATACGTCTTGAGTGTTTTTTCCTCATATGTGGATGCCCGCTCTGATTCTTCTCTGGCATTTATATTTGCGGTTTCCACAAGCCTTGCCTTGTCTCCCCTCTGAGGAGATATGACGTAAACCTTACTTTTCGCCTGTTCTGAGAACAATTTCTCCAAAAGCTCTATGTCCTCTGTAACCACGGGCAGGCAAATAGTTTTTGGCAAAAATCCACGCTTTTCGTAGTACTGGCGCACAATACCCGACACTGCATCAGGATCATTTTCGATTGGTGTATCAAAAATTTCAAAATCCTTTGAGATAAGCTTTCCGCCAATAAAATGCAAAACAGTAAAGCAACTCTTTGCCGGACCTCTAAAGAAGCCTACAACATCGGTATCTGCCATTGAACCGGCAATTACCAGCTGCTTTTGTGCCATAAGCTGCACAGCCCTGATTTTATCCCTTTTTTCCGCGGCAAGTTCAAAAAAAAGATTTTCAGCGGCCTGTTCCATCTCCGCATTAAGCTTATCAAGCAATCCTGATGTTTTGCCCCGGAAAATATCAATTGCCTCCATAATTGACTCTTTATATAACCCCTGCATATCTGCACTTTGGCAATATGCTTTGCATGCACCAAGATGGAAGTTAAGACATGGCCTCTCCTTGCCTATAATCCGCGAAAAATTCTTTCCGCAAGTCGGCAATTTCAGAGCCTTACTCACTGTCGCTATCGCTTCTTTAGTAATTGAGCGCCCTCCATATGGCCCAAGATAGGTTGCTCCATCGCCTTCAGGTCGTGATACTATTTTAAAGCTTGGGTAATCACTTTTCAGATCCACTCTAATAAAAGGATATCCCTTATCATCACGAAGTAAAATATTATATTTTGGCATATGGTGCTTTATAAGAGAATTTTCAAGCACCAGCGCTTCAAACTCACTGTTTACTATTATGACATCAAAATCAGCAATCTTCGAAACAAGTGTCATAGTTTTTGTATCATGTGCACCTGAAAAATAACTGCTGACACGATTTTTAAGCCGCATTGCTTTACCTACATAGATAACACCGCCCTGCCTATCTTTCATAATATAAACCCCTGGTAGCATCGGCAGCCCCAAAGCCTTTTTCTGCAAATTATTTTCCAAAACAAAGAACCTCAAAAATCTTTGACATTTTCATTATATTATCACATATTCATTTGTTTTACAAAACCTGAATTATGTAGTACAATGTCAGCCACGATAATTGCCGGGAGAACGTATATGGAAAATTGCTTTTCAAATGACAGAGCTACGAAGGATTTGTTTGAGCTACTTGCAAGCACAAGTTCAAGCCTCGCAAAACGAGATATAATAATCGAAAACGCTGAGAACGAACATTTTTTGAAGTTTATAGACTTTTTGCTAAACCCCTTTTTAATTACAGGAATTTCTGCAAAGAAAATTTCTAAGGAAACAGAAAAACCTCCCACTAAAACCTTTGACACTTTTTTTGACCTGATGGACTATATATATGAGCACAAAACAGGAAGCGATGAGGTGATTGCAAATATAAGGCAATTTTTGACTTTTGCTCCTTCTGATTTGCGTGAATTTTACTCATCTATAATTACAAAAAGTGCAAAACTCGGCTGCGATACAAAATCCGTCAACAAGGCGTTGGGCAAAGAATTTATTCCTCAATGGGAGGTTCAGCAATCATATAATATAGAAAAATCACCTATCAAGGAAAATGAGTGGTTTACACTATCACAGAAACTCAATGGTGTACGCGGAACATTCTTCGAAGGAAAAATTATCAGCCGCCAAGGAAAAGAATTTGTCGGGCTTGATCACATTTGCGAAGATATTGGTCGTGTTTTTATGGATGCAGATAATTGGGTACTAGACGGCGAACTTGTTAGAAATAATACAGAAGGACTTGCCGATAATGAAAATTTCCGAATTGGAACGGGCCTTTTGAGCCAAGATGATGCCGACAAGAGCTCTATGCAGTTTATTGTCTTTGATTTGTTACCCAAAAGCGAATTTGTTACCGGAGAAAGTGAGTTAACTTACTTTTACAGGCTCAAAGAACTCAAAAACCTAGGAGAAAGAGCTGATGTTTTATCTTTAAAGTCAATAAAGCTTGTTGAGATATTATACACAGGAACAGATCAGTCTATGATTGACTATTTCCTAGATAAAATGGTTTCCGAGGACAAGGAAGGTTTAATGCTCAATCGCGACAAAAAATATTACCGGAAAAGACATAATGGTATTTTAAAAATCAAGCGCTTTTACACCGTCGATTTAAAGGTCATTTCCACTGAGGCAGGCTCCGGACGGCTATCCGGAAAGCTTGGTGCATTCGTCGTTGATTATAAAGGCAATCCCCTCAATGTTGGCTCCGGCATGACTGACGAGCAGCGTGAAGAATTTTGGCAAAATAAAGAAAAGCTCATAGGACGAGTTATAGAAGTCAAATACAAAGAGGAGAGCAGTGACAAAAAGACTGGACTTTTCAGCCTGCAGTTTCCAATTTTCGTATCACTTAGAGAAGAAGGTAAAGAAGTAAGCCTTTACTAAAGAAGTTGACCGGGCACTCACATCACTTGCGAATATTTTATTATCACCGAGCTAAGCTCGGTTAACTGGGGGAAGTATGCTTTTTAAGGTTTATTGCAGAAGTTTTCAGTTCATAATGAGGTTGGCAGCCTACGCTTTGCCTTGGCGCAAACCCTTTCTTATTGAAGGTGAGGGTGCTGTACAGTGTTTACCCGAAAGAATCCGAAAAAGGAATATTCAAAACGTTTTGCTGGTAACCGATGAGGGCATCATGTCGCTCGGTCTTGCAGATCAGATATTGCAAGACCTTAAAAACAGTGGGATAACTGTTGCTATATATGATAAAACCGTTCCAAACCCTACCATTGATAACATCGAAGATGCTCTTGACATATACCATGAAAATAACTGCTCAGGCATAATAGCCCTCGGCGGCGGCTCAGCTATGGATTGCGCCAAGGGCGTTGGTGCAAGGATTGCCAGACCAAAAACAAGCATTAGACAAATGAAGGGATTACTCAAGGTTTTATTGCGACTGCCACCTATATTTGCCGTCCCCACAACCGCTGGTACGGGTAGCGAAGCAACAGTTGCCGCAGTTGTGGTTGATAGCAAGACAAAGGAAAAATACGCTCTGATGGATCCTGCACTTATTCCACACGAAGCTATTTTGGACCCACTGCTCACAACAAAACTACCGCCGCATATCACTGCTACGACGGGAATGGACACCCTCACCCACGCTGTAGAGGCATATATTGGGCGTAGTAATACGAGACAAACACGCAGACTCGCAAAAGAAACAGTCAAACTCGTGTTTGAAAATCTATATACAGCATATTTAGATGGCGAGAATATAAAAGCTCGCACAAACATGCAACGTGCAGCATATTACGGAGGAATTGCTTTTACTCGTGCATATGTTGGAAATGTACATGCACTGGCACACGCACTCGGCGGCAGACTTGGCATTGCACACGGTCTTGCAAATGCGGTAATTTTACCTTATGTCCTTGATGATTATGGAACTTGCGTGCACAACCAACTTTCTCAACTTGCTGATGTCGTTGGTATTTCGGGAAAAGATACACATACCAAAGCAAAGAATTTTATTGCTTCTATCCGTAAACTCAATAACTCAATGAACATTCCAACGACTCTTGATAGCATAAACGAAGAAGATATATCCGAACTTGCAGACCATGCGTTCCGAGAAGCTAATCCCACCTACCCTGTCCCCAGAATTTTTTCCCGTGAAGATTTTGCAAGCATTTGCCACCGTTTGACAGGAAAAACAGCCCTGCCTGGTTATGAGGGAAAAATGGCACACATCGATCTTTCGACGGGAGAAGTTACTCCATTCATGCTTCAAAAAGATGAGCTGACAAATTATATCGGTGGCAAAGGTCTTGCCGCAAAGATAATTTACGACGCATTTGACGAAAAAGTTGATGCATTTTCTGAGGAAAACCTAATAGTTATAACAACAGCGCCATTAAATGCCTCTTCAGCACCAAGCTCATCGCGATTTAATATATCAACTATCTCTCCCCTAACCGGACTTCTGGTGTCGTCAAATTGCGGTGGAGATTTCGGTCTTAGCTTGCGCAAAGCTGGATATGATGCGCTTGTAATCCGCGGAATAGCTCCGAAAAAAGCATTTATACGTATTGATGATAATGACATAAGATTGTTGGATGCCAAAGATATGTGGGGCTTGAGTACAAGTAAAGCTCAAGATATGATGGGTTCAGGAGGCAAACTGGTCATCGGCGTTGCCGGAGAAAACCTTGTTCGCTACGCCTGTGTTGCCAACCATGACAGAGTTGCAGGCCGTGGCGGTGTTGGCGCGGTCTTTGGATATAAGCAACTCAAAGGCATCGTTGCCGACAGCAATCCGGTTGTATCAACGGTTCCCAGAAGTGACACTTTTAAAGATTTTAACAAGGGCTGGATTACACATCTCCGAAATCACCCTTTAACAGGACACCAGCTTCCAACATTTGGAACCGCGGCACTGGTAAGCATGATGCAATATAACAATTTGCTCGCCACGAAAAATTATTCAAGTGGGAAATTCAGTAAATTTGATGATATAAGCGGCGAAACACTAAAAGAGAAACATCTCGTAAAGACTAAGGGGTGCAAAGGCTGTCCTATACGTTGCGGACGTGTCGTTATGTTTGACGGTCAGGAAACAAAGGGGCCGGAACTTGAAACGCTGGTTCTTCTGGGTTCCAATCTTCTTAATAATGATATGGACAGCATAGTCCGTCTCAATCATCTTTGTGATGAGTATGGAATTGATACGATTTCTTTTGGCGGAACTGTTGGCTTTGCTATGGAGCTCAGCGAAAAGGGCCTTTGGGAAAATGGTCTGAAATTTGGTAATTGCAGCAAGCTTGAAGAACTACTGAGAAAAGTTGCAACCCGTGAAGGAATCGGCAACGAGCTTGCAGAAGGTGTTATGAGATTATCTGAAAAATATGGAGGACGTGAATTTGCTATTCATGTCAAAGGTATGGAGCTTGCAGCATACGATCCACGTGCTGCACAAGGCATGGGCTTGGGCTATGCGACAGCAAATCGCGGCGGATGTCATTTAAACGGGGGCTATATGGTTGTAATGGAGGGGTTAGGGTTGCGCATGAACGGCACAACCACTCGCGGAAAGGCTGCTTTTACGGTTTTTTTCCAAGACCTAATGGAAGCCGCGTCATCTGCAGGCAGCTGTTTATTCACAACATATGCCATGCTCCCAGCAGCAATTGTTAAATACCCAAACAATTTCCTAGTACGGGCAATCACCGCAATGCTTCCAAATTTCGGAGGGCTTGTCCGTTTGCTTCACAATCACCCAGGACTCCTTGGGCTAAACGTACCCGGTATGCTCCCCCACCCCTATGCTTTGAAATTGGTTACCGGCACTAACATGAATATCGGACGTTTTGTCCGCACAGGTGAACGTATTTATAACATTGAGCGTCTGGTAAATATCCGACAAGGTTTAAAGGACGCAGACACTCTGCCAGATCGTCTCAAGTCCCCTCTTCAAAAAAATATGGATCACGGAGTCGTTGCCCTCGATAAGATGCTAAAAAAATACTACAGCATTCGAGGTTGGGATTCACACGGCGCTCCCAAAAAATGGCGTCTGAAAAAATTGGGGCTTAGATAGCTCTATGGTACAATCACATGTCACAGTCAGGCTCTATGGTATCTTGAGCGCATATGGAGGACCGCGAGAATTGTCCTTTGATGCCCAAACTATGCAAGATGTTTTAATACGTCTTTCTGAGTTAGGGGTAGATAAGAGTTTATTAAAATGTGCTCTGGTTTTTATAAATGACTATCCTGTTGTTGGATCGCTACGATTGAAACACAAATTGGAGTGTGGTGATGTTATCGCATTTTTATCTCCTTCCGGCGGTGGTTAATGTTGTATTTTTATGTAGGAGTATCTTAGAAAAATCACTATAAAAAATAAGTGATGAATTCGAAAAAAATTTCACTTGATATTTTTGGCAAAGCATTGTATAATTGCTGTCGGCTTGTTTTTCAAAACTAAATAAGCACCATGCGCCAATAGCTCAGCAGGATAGAGCATCTGCCTTCTAAGCAGAGGGTCGGGAGTTCGAATCTCTCTTGGCGTGCCACCGCAAAGGGAGTGTATCAAAACGGAAGTTTTGATGCGCTCCCTCGTCTATGGAAAAAAGAAAAGATTATCAAGAAAAGTCACGTAGAATAACAATTAAGAGGA